>WNFM01303286.1_pt1 | contig 34651 bp, 26 predicted proteins | sample 5400271 | NCBI WGS metagenome assembly WNFM01 (sample SAMN13153352, study PRJNA577476) | soil metagenome | isolation source: 60 cm saprolite on Douglas fir-dominated hillslope | place: USA:California | collected 2013-09-17 | reverse complement strand
ACCCTGTCCGTCGAACGCTCCATGTCCATGAGTACGGTCATCTCTCCATCGGGGCGAACCGGGAGCTGGATCCGCCTCACGGTCCCTTTGTGGACGCCCCCGACACGAACCTCCGCGCCGCCATTGAGGCCGGCGACGTCCTTGAACGTCGTGGTGAGCCGGTAGGTGGAAGAAAAGAGGAACTGCCGTTCGCCGATCAGAAACACACCCGCGGCCAGAATGGCCAGCGCGCTGACGATGAAGAGTCCCAGGCGAAAGGCTCTGGACATGGCCGCCTCCTTACGATCCTTCCCTGAAGAACCGCGATACGAATTCCTGGGGGCTGTGACTCAGTTCCTCAAAGGTGCCTTCGACCAGGATGCTTCCGTCGTACATGAGCGCGAGGCGATCGGACACGGTCCGCGCGCCGTGCAGATCGTGCGTGACGACCACCGAGGCCCTGGCGTGGTCTTTCGTCAGCTTCAGAATCAGGTCCTCGATCTCACCGGCGGTGATCGGATCGAGCCCGGCAGTGGGCTCGTCGAACAGCAGGATGTCCGGCTCCATCGCCAGCGCGCGAGCCAGGCCGACCCGCTTCTTCATGCCGCCGGAAAGCTGAGCCGGCAGCTTCGCCGAGTCGTCCTCCATGCCGACGAGGGTCAGCAATTCGCGCACGCGATCCCGTTGTTCCCTGACGGACGCCCTGTGGTGCCGTCTCAGCGGAAAGGCGACATTGTCCTCGACGCTCAGCGAGTCATAGAGGGCCGCCTCCTGAAACAGGAACCCCATTTTCGTCCTGACGGCATTCAGCTCTTCCACGGGGAGACTGGTGATTTCCTTTCCTTGAATGCAGACCGATCCGGAGTCAGGCCTCTGCAGCCCGACGATCAGTTTGAGCAGCACGCTCTTACCAGTCCCGCTTCTGCCGAGCACCGCGACGGTCTCACCCCGGCGAACCTCGAGGTCGATTCCCTTCAGGACGACTTGACCGTCGAAGCTCTTGTGCAGCTTCTGGAGCGCGATCGCCGGACGGCCGCCGGGGGCTTCCATCGATGTCTTCATGGAAAGAACACCAGAATCAACCGGACCAGGACCACGTCGGCCAGAATGATGAAGAGCGAGGCCAGTACCACGGAATTCGTTGCCGCGCGGCCGACACCCTCGGTGCCGCCTTTCACACGCATGCCCTGAAAACAGGAAACCACGCCGATGATCAGTCCGAACACGACGGTCTTGAATGTCGGCGGGAGGAAATCGTTGAAGGTCACGTGCGCGAACCCCATGTCGAGGTACAGGCGGAAGGACATCGGCCTGACGAGCGTGTTCACGACCCAGCCCATCACGATGCCGCTGAAGTCGCAGACCAGGGTCAGCAGCGGCAACATCAGGGCACAGGCGAGGATGCGGGTCGCGGCCAGATACCTGTAGGGGTCGACGCCTGAGACCTCCATGGCGTCGATTTGGTCCGTGACTTTCATCGATCCCAGTGCGGCGCCGAAACCCGCGCCGACGCGACCGCTCACGATGAGCCCCGTGATGATCGGCCCGCTTTCCCGGATGATGGACACGACGATGACGGCGGGCAGCACGGTTTCGGCGCCGAATCGGCTCAGACTGTTCCGCGTTTCGAGGGACAGGACGACGCCGATGGCCGCGCCGGCGACCGCGACCAGGAGGGCGGACTTCGAACCCACCTCATCGAGCTGGCGCAACAGCTCGCGGACTTCATACGGCGGGGTCAGTCCCGACCTGACGACTCGTCCGCAGAAGAGCCCGAGCTCGCCAAACCACTCGAAGAACGAGCGGATGACACGTCCAAGATCGGCGACGATCCAGGAGCCGCCGGCTTCGAGTCCGGGACGTGTCGCGTCGAGCCCGCCGGCAGTGTTCGCGCGCATGAGGCTGACCGACGGGAGTGCAACCCCCGCGCCACACGAGGTCGAGCCCGGCGCGCTCGAATGGTAGAGCCGGCGCGGGCGAGGCTGCGTCAGCAGGCCGTCGGCGCGTCGAGCGGTTGCGGAGACGTGCCGCTTGCGTAGGCGGCGATGACCTGATCGACCGGCCCCGTGCTGATGACGCGTCCGGTTTCCATCAGCGCGGCCCTGCTGCAGAAGCGCCGGATGGTCTCCACGTCGTGCGACGCGAGCACGAGGATCTGCGAATTGCTGATCATCCGGTTGAGCCGTGCCGTCGCCTTGGCCATGAAGGCCGCGTCCCCCGCCCCGATCATCTCGTCCATGATCAGGATCTCCGGGTTGACGGCGGTCGTGACCGCGAACGCCAGCCGCAGCATCATGCCGCTCGAATAGGTGCGCAGCGGCAGCTTGAGGAACTCGCCCAGCTCGGTGAACGCCTCGATGTCGGGGATCATCCGGCGCACCTCTTTGACCTGCAGACCCATGAACACGCCGCGCAGCATGATGTTCTCGTACCCCGTCGCCTCGGGGTTCATGCCCATCGTGATGTCCGTGAGCGACGCGACGGTCCCCCTGATGTGCGCCCGGCCGGAGAGCGGCTCGTAGATGCCCGCCAGCACGCGCAGCAGCGTCGACTTGCCGGCGCCGTTGTGGCCGATGAGGCCGAGACGGTCGCCGTCGGTGAGATCCAGGCTGATGTCGCGCAGCGCCACGACCGAGACGTGGCTGCTCTTGTCAGCCTTGATCTTGCCGCCGACCGTGCGCCGGAACAGCTCTCCCGTCAGCGAGCGCCCGCGCGCGTTGTAAATGGGGAACTCGATCGTCACCCGGTCAAGTGAGATGGTCGCCACGGCCTTACAACCAGTAGATGATGCGCGCGCGGAATCGCGCAAAGAACGGAATCGTGACGCCGAATCCCACCACGATCAAGGCCAGTCCCATGACATAGGCCGAGGGCGGCGGGACGCGGCCCAGAAGCGGATCGCGGACGAGCCGCAGGAGGTTGGCGAGCGGATTGACGTCGACAAGCCAGGACATCTCGCGGGGCAACTGGTCCTGCCGCCACATGACGGGCGTGACGAAGAAGGCGATTTGCATCAGGCTGTTGACCATCTGCGGTAAATCGCGGAAGCGCGCGCAGAGCATGCCCACGAGCAGGCCGATCCAGAAGCCGTTGATCGTCGCGATCACGAGCCCGATCGGGGCGAGGAACACGGGCCAGCCGGGCACGATGCCGAAAGCCAGATACAGCAACGGGACGATGGTCACGTTGTGCGCGAAGGTCACCAGGTTTCGCACGAGCATCCGATGGACGAAGATGGTCTTCGGCATCGGCACCTGCTGCAGGTAGCTGTCGGCGCCCGTGAACACCGTGCAGGCCTCAGTGACCATCGACGAGATCAGCGCCCAGACGACGATGCCCAGGGTGAGCCAGGGCAGATAGTCGCGAAGGGACAGACGAAAGAGATAGCTGTACACCATGCCGAGGGCCACGATGGTGACCAGCATGCTGATGGTGATCCAGAACTGTCCCACGCGGGATCGCTGATAGCGCTGCCGGATATCATTCATCCCGAGCAGCAGCCACAGCCGCCAGTTGCGGAAGCCGCGCGCCAGATCGGATCGGGCCGCGGCAACGTGTTCGTCCATGCTCGGCGGATCCGGCGGCGCGCCGGCCAGTTCGTCGCTGACGAGCATGCGGTAGTTTATCGTAGGTCAGGACCCCCCGCCGGTCAGCCTGACCGCAAGGGGGCGCACGTGATCGGCATAAGTGATTAATTCGGCGTACGTCCCGCGCGCGATCATCTCGCGCCCGAACTTCTCATAGAACGGTTCGGCGGGAGGACGCCCCGGCCAGACGCGGTGGATGTCGACCGAAAACAGGCGCTCGACGGCATGATCCTCCGTCGCGGCGAGCCGCCGCCGCTCCACTTCCGCCGTCAGTTCATGGTAGTCGGCGGCCGCGTCCAGCTTTCGCCCCAGCGCCGCGTCATCCAGCGTGTACGCATAATCCGGGTCCGTGCTCACCATGTCGGGCCGTTCGATCGGATAGCTCAGCAGCTCGACGGCGCCGGGGTTCGGCAGGCGCATCGAGACGCTCTGGGCGAGACCGCTGCACAGATCGTGCATCGGGTTGAAGAATTCGAGCGCGTCCGCGACGACCTGCGTCACGCCTTCGGCGAGGCACATCTCGGCAATTTGCGCAGCCGCGAGGTCGAACGGCCTGCGGTCGCCGGCCAGAATCGCGCGGTACCACTCCCGATCGGTGGCCGCGGCGAACACGGGACCGACCCGCGCGCCCGCGCGCTCGATGATCCGCCTGGACCGGCCGGATCGATCCTGCGCGTGGCCTCCGGATCCGTCCGTGAGCGCACACACGATCGGCCGCGCGCGCTCGAGCCAGTGGTGCAGGAGAAGTTCGTGGCCGGGATGCGCGACGATTAGTACAGCGCGTGGCGACACGTTTCAACCCCGCCGCGGAGCCGGAGTCGGCTGATCCACGGGCCTGGCGTCGAGCCGGCGAGCCAGGTCGTCCAGTCGCTGGACGATCTCGGTCCGCAGCGTGCCGGTATGGCGTGACAGCGCCAGCTCCAGTACATCGCCCGCGTCATCCGTGACGTTGCGGTGCAGCTCGACCCAGGGCCGCGAGAAATTCCGCGAGATCAGGAAATCCTCGAGAAACGGGGCGAGGGCCTCGAGATCGGCCGCGGGATCGATCGCGCCCGCTTCATCGAGAATCGACCCATAGATGCCTTCGAAGCGGTCGATGTGCGAGTCGAGATTGTCCTCGGCCCGCACGATGGCGCTCACGCGCGCGGCATCGTCCGCGTCGTAGCGGGCGAAGGCATCGACCAACCGGTCCTCGGTCGCCGGCTGCGCCAGGATGCGACGGCCGAAATTGTGCCGCCGCCAGTCGTCGAGCGTCCCGGTGGTGGCGAGACCGGCGAAGCCGCGGTGATCGCAGACCACCACGGCACACCCGGCCGCGATGGCCTCCTTGGCCATGCGGGCGGTGCCGATCACGATGTCGTACGCCGGCAGCCGAGCGGGGAGATCGTCCACCACCGCTCCCGATCCTGATCCAAGCTCGTCGAGGACGAGTCCCGCTCTGGCCGCGGCGGACCGCACGACGGCCAGGTGGCCGGTTCCCTTCGTCAGGACCAGGGCTCGTTTCGCCCGCGGCGGAAGAGGGCCTCGCTGACGATATTGATCGAGATCGATCGCGTTGTACACGACTTCGACCCTGTCCGGCGGGGCGCCGTCGCGCACGAGGCGTTCGCGGCACGTGTCGTCGACGGCGACGTATCGCCGGATGCGCGGCAGCAGCGGGGCCCGGTCCTTCGGCGCGTCGAAATCATGGCAGGAAAACAGCGCCGGCGTCCGCGGGAACGCCGCCAACGCCATCACGGTCGTGACGTTGTGTTGTCCGTGGATGATGTCGGGCGTGCAGCCGACGTCCTTGAGCCGGTCCACCACCGCGATGCCGCGCAGCCGCAGCCCGTCCGTGAGCCCGCCGCCGACATACGGCGCGAACACGATCGGCCGGTGCCCGCGCCGATGGAGCCCACGCGCGATCTGATCGACCACGATCTCCGTGCCCGAGCGAAACGCGAATGCGATGTTGGTGATGAGTACCGTGAGGGGGCCGCGCATGGATGCCGCGCATATACTACAACGGATGATCCGCCGGGCACGTGATCTCCCCATGCCGATCATCATCGGTTCGCCTCGATCCGGCACGACGCTCCTGCGGTTGATGCTCGATTCGCATCCCGATCTTGCGATCCCTCCCGAAACGGGATTTCTCGTGCCCTGCGCCGGCCTCACGGACCAGGGAACCGTGTCGCGTGAAGAGTTTCTCCAGACGGTCACCGGTTATCCCGCAGAGGCGCCGGGCTGGGATGACTTCCAGATTTCGCGCGACACCTTTCGGACAGCGCTGCGGACAATCGAACCCTTCACGCTTCCGGACGGCATCCGGGCCTTCTATCGGTTGTACGCGGCCCGTTTTGGCAAGTCGCGATGGGGTGACAAGACGCCTCTCTACTGCATGCACGTGCAATCCATCGAGGCGCTGCTGCCCGAGGCGCACTTCATCCACATCATCCGTGACGGCCGCGACGTGGCGCTGTCGCTGCGGCCGATGTGGTTCGCGCCCGGCCGCGACATTGAGACGCTGGCGCGCCACTGGCGTCAATGCGTCACGACCGGCCGCCAACAGGGATCCCGTTGCCCCCGGTACATGGAGGTCCGATACGAGCAGCTCGTCGAGGACTGCGGGACGGTGCTGGCAGGCATCTGCGAATTCCTGGACCTCGGCTTCGACGACCGCATGCTGCGCTATCACGAGCTCGCCCCCGGGCGCCTTCGCGAGCACCAGGGGCGGTTCCGCCCGGACGGCAGCGTGGTCGTGACCCCCGAACAGCGGTGGGTCCAGCAGCAGCGAACGACACGGCCGCCGGATCGGTCTCGAGTGTTCGCCTGGAAGCACGCGATGCCCCGCGACGAGCAACGGCGGTTTGACGCCGTCGCCGGCGACCTACTCGAGGAATTGGGTTTTGACAGGACCTGAACCGCCGACGCGGGCCTCGTGGCTGGAGCTCAGCCTGATTCCCCTCGTGACGGGCTTCGTCCTCCTGACCGTGCCGAACCTGATCAACCAGAACCGGACGATCGATCCGTTCGTCTACACCGGCTTCATCCACAGTTACCATGAGCTGCTCACCCGCTTCGGACGAACCTACTATTCCACGCGCATCGCGTTCATCGATCCTGCCCGGGCCCTGTTGTTCCTGTTCGGTGAGTCGGCGGGGTACGTCCTGCTTCGTTTCGTGGCGCTCGCCGCGGCGCTGGGCAGCCTGTGGGCCATCGCGCACCGGTACTACGGCGCGCGCGTCGCGGCCTTCTGCCTGGTGCTGTTCGCGCTGCAGCCCGTGTTGGTGCGATCGCTGCTGTGGGACCACATCGACGGCTTCGCGACCACCTACCTGCTGGCCGGTGCCGTCTGCCTGATCGGGATCTCGTCGAACCCGGGGCCCGTCCTCTGCGCCGCCGCCGGCGCGTGCCTCGCGCTCGCCACGAATTGCTATCCATTGACGGTCGTCGTCGGCGCCCTCTTCCTGCCCGCCTGGCTCGTCCTCCAGCCCTCGGGCACGTCGATGCGGCGACGCGTCGTCCGTGTGGCCATCGCCGGTGCCGGCTTCCTGTCAGTGGCCGTCCTCCTGGCTCTGGTTCTGTATGTCGAGCTGCCCACCGGCTCGCCGTTCTACGATTCGACGTCGGTGGGCATCGCCCTGCGACTCCTCGGTGGTGGCGCCGCCGAGTGGTTCCATCCGTGGTCCGCGCTTTCCCCTGCGTCCAGGCTCTTGGTGCTGACGCCGCCGTTTCTTGCGGTGATGCTGGTCGTCGTCTGCCTCGCGTCGAGCGGGAGGCGCGGCCTCGCGCAGCCGTCGCTGTGCATCGCGGCGCTCCTCTACTTCGCTGGCGTGTACGCGTTTTGTGTGACGATGGACGTCGGCTTCAAGGTCGGCGTGTTTTCGTATTTCTACCTGCAGACCTACCTGTTTCCCGCCACGGCGTTCTGCGTCATCTGCGCCGTCGGTGAGTGTGCGACGCGGGTCGGCACGACGGCCGGGATCCTTCTGGCGGGCGCGGCGGGTCTGTCTGTGGCGGCCTGGCTGCTCATCCGGTGGGCGGTCGACCTGGTCGCGGGCGTGCCGCTCTGGATCATCGGCGCCGTCGGCGCGCTCGCGCTGATCGCCGTGTTGATGTCGAGACGCGCGCCGCGGATCGCGCTGGCTGCGGTGCTGGCGGCGTGCATCGCGTGGCCGATCACCGCGTACCGCTCGGGAGGCGAATATCTCCGCCTGCACGTCCGCCGCTATCGGCCGCCCGAAATCGCCACCTATCACGCGGCCGTCCACCTGATACGGATCATCGGGGATTTGCCGGACCGCGACAAGTCGCTGGTCTTCTGGTATCCGGAAAAAGGGGGCGGGCGCACCGTGATGTCGCTCGATTCGGTGCAGTCGGTCTACCTCTGGGGCTATTCGCGCCTGCCGAACGTGGGATTCGACGAAGACCATGAACCGCGACTCGACGCGTCCTCCCGGATGCGAGTCCTGGGAACCGCGCGCATTGTCCTGATGGGATACCGTCAATCCGACATCGATCGGATGCGCCGGGCGCTCGATGACGCCGGCATCGTCACCCGCTCAATCCGAAGCGATCGATTCGAGGAATCGGGCCTCCTCTGTTTCACGTTGGTGCTGGATCGGTTGTGACGAGCGGCGCGGGGAGGGTCCTTTCGCGCAGCTCGAGGTCACGCAGTCCCCAGCCGGATCCGTTGAAGAACATCGGACGCCGCAGCCACTGCATATAGGTTGACAGGATGTGCACCGCTCCCGCGTCGAGCCAGGTGATGCCGCTTTCCGCGATGCGGGCCTTGAGCAGCGCCTCGCCTTCCGGCGTCCAGCCCGATCCCCTCTCGTGCTCGAGATGATAGATGCAGAGCGGCGCATCCCAGACCTGCTCGTCGATGCCCGCCGCGCACGCGATCGCTTCGAACAGGCCGTCGATGTTCATCGAGAACATCTCGAGCTCCGGATAGCCTGTGAGCGCGAACCAGTGTTCGCGCGCCAGCAACTGAAAATCCCCGGCGGCGTTCTGATACACCGCGGCCTTGTGCTCCCGGAGCAGGCGGGCCAGCGGCGCCAGATCGGCCAGCGGTATCAGGGACGAGACTTGCGCTTCGAGCTCACGCACCCGGTCCGAGTCGCGTGGCGTCGCGACCTGACGACCCGGCGCGGGTGGCGGCTCGGTCGACGACAGGGCCCGGTGACGCCCGATCCCGCGCCACCGTGCCGCCGGTACGGCGTCCGGGGTCCGATCCGTGCCGCGAGCCAGTGTCTCCAGCGGCACGGACCCGAGCAGCCGGCGGAGCACGACATGCGACTGTCCGCCCCGGGGCTGATCGTTCGAGATGTACAGCGAGCATTTCGCGCCGCGCGGCAGTTCGACCACGAGGCTGAACACGTGGATGCCGTCGGCCTCGGCCTCGACGACGGACGCCGGAAGCCAGCAATCACGCGCGTCGTCCATCAGGCTCAGCGTGCAGCGGCCTTCGAGGAGCAGGTATTCCACCGCGAATTCGTACGTGCCGCCGGCGGGCGCCTCGAATGGCGCGTACCGGGCGCCGTAGGAATAGTGGCCGGCGTCGGTCGTCACCTCGACACCGGACGGCGTGTGCCGCACGCGCAGATCAGGGCTCGGATTCACGGCCCGCCGCCAGAACGCCATGTCGTACTCGTGGCGTGGAACCGGACGCACCGCTACCTGATACACACGACAGCAGAGCTCGTCGCGGCGTTCGAGCAGCGGCATCCATTCCCGGCCGCCGCTCGAATCGCCCGAACGTATGACCAGCTCGTGCCGGGCCACGTAGTCGTCGAGGCCAATTCGCAGGCGGGTGCGTCGCGTCACCCGCCGCGCGGTCAGCCGCCGCTCGCCGTCCGCGATCTCCAGATCGATCCAGGAATCCGGCTGATACGGATTCGGTTCCACGTCGATGTCCACCACGACACCGCGGGCAAGATCCGGCGAGACGGTCCGGTCAATCGACACGCGCGCTTCCCGCGCCACCCATCGCCTGAACCCGATGGCGGCATCGCCCTCACGCATGTGCCAGCCGCTGCCGAGCGTGACGGCCGCCGATCCCACGACGTCGGAGTCGAGCGGCTGGACCTGGCCGTATCGATCCACGTTGTGCGATCCGCTCCGAGTGTGCAGGCGGAGCTGATGCGTCTGGCAATAGGCCATCTGCTCGTCCAGGGGTGCGTCGACCGGAAACGCCGCTTCGATGTCGTGCCGATCGACCCGGTAGAGGTGCCCGGGCTGCAGCGGTCCTGACGCGAGGTGTTCCACGAGCTCGTTGGAAAAGAGGATGTCGATGTTGGTGGCCAGGACAAACCGGCCGCGCGCGCGGCGAATGCCCGCGTTCTTCGCAATCATCTGGAAGAGCGGCAGCACCGCCGAATACCGGAACGTCTCGTGAACCTGCGCCGGCACTTCGACGAACCGCACCGGGAAGGGCGCGTCGTGCGGCACCCGGAGCAGCTCGCTCACCCGCGGCCTGTCGTCCGGAGGGTTCCACTCAACGACGATCACCTCGGCGTCGAGTCCGGCGCGGACGCACTGTGCCGCGAACGTGTTGACGAATGCCTGCAGGCGCTTCAACGGATCGCCGCCGTGGTCGTCGCTGCGCGTGGTGACGACGACGCTCAGGTACGGCTGCGGCGGTTGTCCGGTCACGCCAGTCGCGCCCGAATGAGCAGGTGCCAGCCGAGCTCGCGTTCGAGCGCCGCCAGGTCGTCGTCGCTGACGCCCGCCCATTCGGGGGCCTTGACGTACTCGTGTCGTCGGTAGGCCTCGACGTCCCAGGTGAAGATATGGGCCTTTCTCATCTCGCCGATCGCAAAACCGTCGAGGAGCTTCCGGGCGTCCTCGACGAGGTACGTGTAGGTGACGGGGCAACCGGTTTGCGCTTCCGACCGCCGCGCGACGAGCTCGTCGATCCGCGCCATGTCCCGGACGCCTTCCTCTCGCAGGATCGAGAACAGCTTGTAGCTGACGCGGGCGTACACCATCAACCGCAGCTCGCTCTGCCGCGTCATGTAGCCGCGGAGGTGCTCGACGATCCGGCGCGGGCGGGGCGAATGATGGATGACCCCGAACGAGTACACCAGATCGAAGGTCTGGCGGGGGAGAATCGCCGGAAGATCTTCGGCGTTGCCGACGTGAACCGTGACGCGGTCGCCCAGGCCGTACACCTGCAGTCGCTGCCGTGCGAGCGCGGCCGAGGCTTCCGACAACTCGACGGCGGTCACCTGCGCGCCCGCGCGCGCGAAGTTCACGGTGTCGGTGCCGATGCCGCAGCCAATCTCCAGGACGCGCCGGCCCGCCCAGGTCTGAAAGCTCGCGAACCCGGGGATGTGCGGCTCGACGAAGTACTTCCGCTGCTCGACTTCGTCGAAGTATTCGCGGGTGCCGACCGTCTTGTTCGAGTGCCGGATGTTGCACGGCGCGCGGTCCCAGAAATCTCGTACCCGTTCGATGGGAACGCCGGCAAAGCCCGGATCAGCGGCCATACCGGGCCGGCGTGTCTCTCCACAGCTCTTCCAGCGGGCCGGCCGGGAGCGTTGCGGGCGCGTTGCCATACGCCACGTATTCGATGCCGTCGGCTCGCGACAGCCCGTCCGACAGGATTCGCCAGAAGTCGACGACGAGCACAGGGTGGCCGCCCTGACGGAAGTCGCGCGCGCTCAGCGTCCTGAATTCGGGATCGGGCGTGGCGATCAGCACGACGTCCGCGTCGCGCAAGCAGTCGCGCGCGGTCTCCATGATCAGCGCGCGCCCGCCCAGCTCGAGGTGCGCCGCCTCCCCCGCGAGCGGATCGTACGCCCGCACGCGGATGCCATCGTCGAGGAACGCCTTCGCCATCATCATGGCCTGCGACGCCTCGATTGCGTGCGAGGTCGGCTTGTACGCCAGGCCGAGGATGGCCACGGTCGCGCCGGGCGCGACGCGGGTGCGCCACTGCTTCACGAGACGGTCGGGCAGCGATCGATTCAGGCGATCGGTCGCCAGGAGCAGGTCCGGCCGCGCGCCGAGCGCCGAGGCCATGAAGGCGAGCCCCGCGTTGTCACGCGGAAGACAGGGGCCGCCGAATCCGAGCCCGCCCGTGAGGTACTTGCGTCCGATCCGCGAATCGCCGCCGATCGCGTCGGACACGACGTCCACGTCGCCGCCGGGAAGCGCGGCGCAGAGCTCCGCGACCATGTTCGCAAAGGTGATCTTCATGGTGACGAACGCGTTCACCGAAATCTTCGCGACCTCCGCGTTCTCGAGCGTCATGCGCCGCAGCGGCGTCGAGGCGCCCATGACGTCAGCGTAGCACGCGGCCAGATGGTCGCCCGATCGCGGATCGAGCTCGCCGACGAGCAGGAAGTCGGGGTTCAGAAAGTCCCGAATGACGCTGCCCAGCGCGATGAACGCCGGGCTGTAGCACACGCCGAAGTCCGCGCCCGCCGTCTTGCCGGAGTGCTGCTCGAGGACCGGGACGAGCCCGTGCCGCGTCGCGCCGGGCAGCACGGTGCTGGTCAGCACGACGGTGTGCCATTCGCGCTTGGCGGCGAGCGCCTTGCCGATGGCGCGAAGGGCGCTCGCGACGTGCTCCAGGCCGAACGCGCCGCGCTCGTCGCTGGGCGTCGGCACGACGACGAACGTGAGCTCGGATTCCCGCACGGCCTCGGCGTGACTCGTCGTCGCGCGCAGGCAGGCGCGGTGCCCGGCGATGAGCGCCTGAAGACCGGTCTCCTGAACGGGAGCGCGGCCGGCGTGCAACGCCTCGACGGAACGCGGATTCAGGTCGACGCCGATGACCTGGTGCCCCTTGCTCGCCATCGCCGCCGCCATGCTCGAGCCAAGCTTGCCGAGGCCGATTACTGAGAAACGTCTGGTCACGCTCTAGCTGGCTAAACCGGCGGCACCGGTGATCAGAATCAAATCGTCGTGGTGGGCGCCTGTCATTCGTTTGCCGCCGAATCATACCAGAAGGATCCCGGCGTCACGCTGGATCGCGGGTTGCACCACGTCTGCCGAAGGAGGAGTCATTGTGCCTGAACAGCAGACGCTGAAGCGTGCCCGACAGGATGCCCGCGAGGGGAAAGCGCCATCCACGCAAGCTGGAGAGTTCGTCCGGGAAGAGATTGAACACGTTCGGGAAGGCAAGCACGGCGCGCGATCGACCAAGCAGGCGATCGCCATCGGGCTCTCGAAGGCCAGGCGCGCCGGCGTCAAGCTGCCCGCGCCCAAGGGGCGGAAGGTGACCGCGGCGAGCTCATCGGCGCCGTCGCCGGCGCGTTCGCGCGCGACGCTGCGCGCGCTGAAGAAGGAAGGGCACGCGGCCGCGTCCCACCTGGCGCTCGCCAGGCAGGCCAAGAGCGCCGCCCGCAAGCGTGCCCACACGTCGCGTTGAATGGACGCCTGAGCTCGTGTGGCTTCGCTGCATGAGACGTACTCGTTTCAGACGCACCGGATGAGCGTTTCAGAGGCAGCGGGCGATTGAAGCTGGCCTCACGGCACTGGCTGGTCTGGGCGAGCAGTCTGGTGCTGTGTGCGGGCGTCGTCGGTATCGCGGTCCACTTCTCGGACGCCCAGGACTTCGTGCGATTCGCGCGGCAGGCCCATCCGCTGTGGCTGCTGATGGCCGTCGTGTGGCAGACGGCGACGTACGGCGCGCAAGCGGAGATCTGGCGGCTCGTCGCGCGGGCGGCGGGCTCGCGCCTGTCGTTCGCCGATGGTTGCCGCATCAGCCTGGCGAAGCAGTTCGTGGATCAGGCGTTACCGTCGGCGGGCGTGAGCGGGACGGTCTTCACGGCCGGCGCGCTCGATGCGCGCGGCCTGACCCGCAACGCGGCGTGGACCGCGGTCGCGGTCAATCTGGTCTCGTACAATATCGTGTACGTCGCGGGGCTGGCCGTGGCGCTCGGGCTCGGCAGGCTTCACGGGCGCGGGAGCGCGGTCATCGTCGGCGTGTCGATCGTGTTTACGCTGCTGAGCGCGGGCCTGACTGCGTTGATGTTCTCCCTGCCCGGGCGCGCGTCGCATCCCATCAGCCGGCGGCTCGCCAGGGTGCCCATGATCCACGGCATTCTGAAACATCTCGAGAACGCCAACCGGCGGCTCGTGCGAGACCCGCGCCTCATGACCGCCGCGGTCCTGTGGCAGGCGGCGATCGTCGCGCTCGATACGCTCACGCTCGTGGCGCTCATCGAGTCGCTGGGCGAACGCGCCGAGCTCGCCGGGGCATTCGTCAGCTTCATGATCGCGTCGCTCGTGCGGTCGATGGGCCTGGTCCCCGGCGGGTTGGGGACGTTCGAGGCGAGCGCGGTCGTCACGCTGCACATGACCGGGACGCGACTGTCGGTCGCGCTGGCCGCGACGCTGATGTTCCGCGGCCTGACGTTCTGGCTGCCCATGGCGCCAGGCCTCTGGTACGCCCGGCGGTTCGCCCCCGCCGTGAAGATCCAAGGCGACAGCTGACGCCGCCACCGACGGCTCGCGGTTTGTATCAGGAGCCTGGTCAGTTGGCCGTTGACGGCCGGCGAAAGTAGTGAGCGCGATGAGAAGCCTTCGATCCCACGGGCGCAAGACGCGGGCGGAATCGATCACGCAGTAGAATTGCCCCACTCATGGCCTCGCGGGGCGGGTTCAGGACCGGTTCTCGAAGGAGCAGAAGATGACGACCACACAGCACACGTGGGGAATCGCTGGCGGCTGCCTCGTGGCCGGATGGCTGGCTGCATCGGTCGGCGGCGTGTCGGCGCAGCAGCCACCGGGCACGCCCCCGACCGGCGCTCCGTTCGACGCGGCGAAGGTTCCCGCCGGCCTCGCGGCTCCGAAGATGTGGACCGCGCAGCAGGACCATCAGGAGATGATGGACCAGCTCGGGATCAAAGCCCTGCGCCCGGGTCCGAGCGGCACGGAAACGGCGCCCAATCACGCCAACTATGACGAGGCCACCGCGAATCCGTATCCCGATCTGCCCGGCGTCCTCACGATGAAGAACGGCAAGGTCGTCAAGAGCACCTCGATGTGGGCGGAGCGACGAAAGGAGATCGTCGAGGACTTCGACCGGGAAGTGCTGGGCCGCGTGCCGAAGAACGTCCCGAAAATCACCTGGACCGTGACGAGAACCGCCGACGTCACGGTCGGCGGACATCAGGCTGTGGGCAAGCTGTTGATCGGCCACGTCGACAACTCCGCCTATCCCGCGATCGATGTCGATGTGCAGATGGCCCTCGTGACGCCGAAGGACGCCAAGGGTCCGGTGCCCGTGATGATGATGTTTGGCGGCGGACGCACGCTGCCCGGGGATCCGGCGCCGGCCGGGTTTGGTCGCGGCGGCGGAGCGGGGTTCGCACCGCCCGCCGGCAGTGACCCGCCCTCGACCGAGCAGTTGATTGCCGACGGGTGGGGCTACGCGTCGATCAATCCGGGCAGCATCCAGGCCGACAACGGCGCGGGCCTGACCCGGGGCATCATCGGCCTCGTCAACAAGGGGCAGGCTCGGAAGCCGGACGACTGGGGCGCCCTTCGAGCATGGGCGTGGGGCGCCGGCCGCGGGCTCGATTACCTCGAAACGGACCAGACCGTCGATGCGAAGAAGGTCGGCATCGAGGGCGTGTCCCGCTACGGCAAGGCGGCGCTGGTGACGATGGCGTTCGATACGCGCTTCGCCGTCGTGCTGATCGGATCCTCCGGGGAAGGAGGCGCCAAGCTGCACCGGCGGAACTGGGGCGAAGCGGTCGAGAATCTCACCGGCACGGGCGAGTATCACTGGATGGCCGGCGACTTCCTGAAGTATGGCGCGTCGGAGGCGACGTTCGGCGGCAAGAACGCGGGCGACATTCCCGTGGACGCGCACGAACTGATCGCCCTCTGTGCGCCGCGGCTCACCTTCGTGAGTTACGGCGTGCCCGAGAAAGGTGATGCGAAGTGGCTGGATCACCAGGGCAGCTTCATGGCGGCGATTGCCGCGCAGCCGGTCTTCCGCCTGCTGGGAGCCAGGGATCTGGGCCGCTCGGACGACTATAAGACCGAGAAGATGCCGGCGGTCAACGTCGGCCTGCTGGACGGACAGCTCGCCTGGCGCCAGCACGACGGCGGCCATACCGACGGCCCCAACTGGAAGTACTTCATCCCATGGGCCGATCGTTTCCTCAAGCGGTAGCCGCTGGTGCGGTCGCGGCTGCCCTCACCCTGGCATCTGTGGCCGTGCCGCACGCGCAGACGCCCGCGCCGGCGGATCGTCCGGCGCCACGCACCGATCAGAACTCACTCACCGCCCATGCGCAGCTGCTCGACAAAGCGAAGCAGGGCGGCATCGACGTCTATTTCATCGGCGACTCGATCGTGCGCCGCTGGGGCGCGATCGACTATCCGGCCTACCTCGCGCACTGGAAGGCGAATTTCTTCGGCTGGAATGCCGCGGACTTCGGCTGGGGCGCGGACAAGATTGAGAACATGCTCTGGCGGCTCGAGAACGGAGAGCTGGACGGCGTCAACCCGAAGATCGTCGTGATCCTGGCCGGCACGAACAACGTCGGGACGCGGCCGGGCGGCGACGCGAAGATTGCGGCGATCACCCGCGGCCTTGCGGGGATCGTTTACACCGTTGGGCGGAAAGCGCCGGCGGCGACGATTGTCCTGACCGGCATCTTTCCCCGCAATGACAACCTGGCTGTTCTCCCGGAGATCGAGGCCATCAACGCCAACCTCGCCCGGCTCGCCGACGGCGCGCGGGTGCGCTACGTCAATGTGAACGACAAGCTCGCCGACAAGGACGGACGGCTGTTCGACGGCATGATGAACGCCGACAAGCTGCACCCCGCCCTTCCGGGCTACCAGGCGTGGGCCGATGCGCTCAAGCCGATTTTCGCCGAGGTCCTTGGCCCGCCCGCGGCGACCGATCACGCCCCGCCGCCGACGGGAGATCCGAGCGCGCGTGGCCGCGGATTCGGCCAGCTCGGGCGTCGCTCAACCGAAACGAGTGAGGGGTGCGGGATCACGGCCGCTTGTTGATCGGCACGTCGGTGCTGAGCCCCCACGGCACGACGATGCTGCTCGTATAGTTCGTGCTCGACTTCAGCACGTACCAATAGCCCGTGGAGGCGCGATAGATGGCGGGATCGAACCGGTCATCGCCGTCGTAATCGGCCGGCGCGGGCGTGTCGGTGCCGAGACCCCACGTGACGCCGATGTAGCTCGAGTAGTGGTCGCTCGACTTCAGCGCGTACCAGCCGCCGGTCGACGGCCTGTAGACGGCCGGATCGATCTTGCCATCGCCGTCGTAGTCACCCGGGACCGCGATGTCGGTGCTCAGCCCCCACGAGACCGTTGCCGACGTGGTGTAGTTGGTGGACGATTTCAGGATCGCCCAGAGGCCGGTGGACGGCCGGAAGATCGCCGGGTCCGCCTTCCCATCGCCGTCGTAATCGCCTGGCCGGGGCAGATCGGTGCTGAGGCCCCAGGAGAACCCGGTGCTCCCCGCGTAGTCGGTGGTTGACTTGAGCACCAGCCAGGCGCCCGCCGACGGGCGAAACACGGCGATGTCGGCCTTGCCGTCGCCGTCGAAATCGGCCGGCACCGGGACGTCGGTACTATTACCGAACCAGATCGAGAAGCTCGTGGTGTAGTTGGTGCTCGACTTCAGCACGTGCCAGCCGCCCGTCGACGGACGGTAGACCGCGGGATCGATCTTGCCGTCGCCGTCATAGTCGCCCGGGACCGGCGTGTCCGTGCTGAGCCCCCAGGAGTGCGACGTGCTCGTGGTGTAGCTGGTGCCCGAGTTGAGGGTGTGCCAGCCGCCGGTCGAAGGCCGGAACACGGTGAAGTCCGACTTCGCGTCGCCGTCGAAATCTCCGGCGACAGAGGTCATCCTGAGGCGAAACACGAGGCCGGCCGCAGCCGGGCCTCCGGTCCGGGTCGCTCCATAGAAATTCCCGTCGCTCCCCCGGATGAGACCGTCGATCGGGTCCGAGCCGTCCGCGAAGGTGAACGAATGAAGCACGGTCAGCGTGCCGTCCGGGGCTGTCATGAACACCGTGCCGTCACTCCCCACCCTGCCGCGGGCGGTCCCGTAGAAGTTTCCGTCAAGCCCTTGCAGGAGAGCAGAGTTCGGGAACGCCCCGTCGGTTCCAGACGTGAAGGAGTGCAAGAGGGTGACGGTGCCGCCCGAGGTCATCCTGAAGACGGTGCCGTCGTCCGACGTGCCACCGCCTGCGGTTGTCCCGTAGAACGTGCCGTCAGCCGCCTGAATCACCCCGTTCGGAGAGGCGCCATCCGCGAAGATGCCGACGCCGCTGCCGAACGCGTGCAGAACGGTAAAAGCGCCGCCGAGCGACATCTTGAAGCTCACGCCACCACCGAACGTCCCTCCGCCCCATGTCGCACCGTACAAGTTGCCATCGGTCGCTTGGATGAGCGCACCGTGCGGTGTCGACCCGTCGGCGCCGCCGGAGAACGTGTGGAGTGTGGTGAACGTTCCGCTCGGCGTCATCCTGAAGACTGTGCCTGTGCCGGCGCCCCCGTTGAGGACCGTGCCGTAGAAGTTTCCGTCGGTCGCCTGGATGAGGGCGCCTTGTGAATTGTTGCCATCGCCGATGCCATTGAAGGAGTGCAGGATCGTCACGACCCCGCTCGGGTTCATCTTGAAGATCGTGCCCCGATCGAACACACCGCCCACGATCGTCGTGCCGTAGAAATCTCCGTCGCTCGCTTGAATGAGCCTGGCATACGGGCCGGCGCCATCGGTGCCGCCCGTAAAGGTGTGCAGCGTGGTGACGCTCCCCTGATGAGTCATCGCGTACACCGTGCCAACATTCGCCGCGCCGCCGTCGAGGGTGACTCCATACAGTTTGCCGTCGGTCGCCTGTACGGGCGTGGACCACGGCCTATCCGCGTCGGTGCCGCCGGCGAAGGCGTGGACGACGTCAAATCGTGGTTGGGCGCCCGCCGCCGCGGCGACGGCCAGCATCGCCGCGGCGAGCGCCATGCGCGACGTGACCACCGCGAACGCGGAGCCGGAGGGACGAGGGCCGGGTCGGAACGCGCGGCTGGTCATGGATGATCCTCCCGGCAGCGCGAGCGATCCGGCGCCGAGGCTCCTCGGGATGATGACCGAGCACGATGCCGACGTCACTACGCGGGTACGTAGGATCGTGCGCGTCAGGAGATCAGCCGCGAGCGCAGCGCCTTGGCGACGGCTTCGGACTTGGAGTGGACCTGTAGCTTTTCGTAGATGTGACGCAAATGAAACGAAATGGTGTGGACGGTGACCGACAGCTCGATCGCGGCGGACTTGTAGCTGTGTCCCTCGACGAGCAGCGTGAGCAGGCGCAGCTCGTGCGGCGTGAGCTGCTCGTCCGCCTGGCCGCGTGGCCGGAACGTCCGAAACAGGTGAAGGACCCGGCTCGCGACCTCCGGCGACATAGGCGCACCGCCGTGGACCGCCTCCCGGATGCTGTCGATCAACCGGGCCGGCGACGTGTTCTTCAAGAGATACCCGCTGGCCCCCGCACAGAGGGCGTCGAAAATGCGGGCGTTATCATCGTGGATGGTCAGCACGAGTAACAGAAGGGCTGGATGGCGCTCCTTGAGCACGCGGATGCCCTCGATCCCGGAGAGACCCGGCAGGCCGAGATCGACGAGGACAACGTGGGGGCGGCGGTGCACGAGGTCGGCCATCGCCTCTTCCATCGTGCGGTAGCGGCCCGTGCAGCGATACCCTGCCGACCCGTCGATCAGGACGCCCAATCCCTCGCGAATATCCTGCTGATCCTCGATCACGGCGACCGCGATGTCCGATGGAGTCGCGCGAGAGGACGCCTCAACGGGTCTGTCGGACATGGCTCTCTTCACTGCCCTGCAGGGTACCGGACGCGGCGGCCGGTGCGACCTGCCTGTTTGCGTAGGGATCGGAGCCCTCCCGTGCGCCGGCGCGGGCCAAACGGCACGCGTAACGTGACGGTGGTGCCTCTGGCCGGACCCGAGTCGATCGACAACTCGCCGCCCAACAGCCCCGCGCGCCGGTGCATGCTGAAGAGTCCCGTGCCGGGGCGCGTGACGGACGCGTCGAACCCCCGGCCGTCGTCCGTGACCGTCAGAACCAGGCCTCTGGCGGTCGCCGAGAGAGACACACCGATCCGGCGGCATCCCGAATGGCGCACCGCGTTGTGAGTTGTGAAGGCTTTCCTTGAAGACCAGGAAGAGCTCGCGGCGGATGTCAGCGCTCAGGTCCTCGTCCTCCTGGCCCGACGCCTGGAATTGAAGCGCGACGTCGCGATCGGCGGCGAGGTCGCCGGCGAATCGGCGCATCCGCTGCACGAGGTCGCGGACATGGTCCTTCTGCGGGTTGATGGCCCAGACGATGTCGCCCATCGACTCGACCGCGGCGCGCGAGATGTGCGCGATGCGCGCGAGCGGCCGGGCCATCGTCTGCAGCTCGGGCCCGATCTGTTGTTGCGCCACTTCGCTCATCACGACGATTTGGGTCAGGCTCGAGCCGATGTCGTCGTGAAGATCGGTGGCAATGCGCGTCCTCAGACGCTCGATCGCCAGCACGCGCGCGACACGAATTCGATACGCGAAATGGATCGCCGTGCCGAGCCCGATCGCCAGGAGGGACAGGAACCACCAGCGAAGCCAGAGGGGCGGGAGAATGGTAAAGCCGACGGTCGAAGGCGCCGAGCTCACCGTGCCGTCGCTCGTCACCGCGCGCACGAGAAACCGGTAGCTGCCTGGCCGCAAGTTCGCGAAAGTGATCGTTCGCCGCGTCGTGAGATCGCTCCACTGGCGGTCTCCACCCTCCAGCAAATATTGGTACGCCAGGCGCTCACCCAGCGTGAAATCCAATCCGACGAAGCTGATCTCGAACTGGTTCCGATCCGGCGAGAGCGTGGGGCCCGAGAGCGCGCGCTCGCCCAGGTCCGAGATCGCGACCGGGTCGCCGCCGGCGCGGACCGCACTGATCAGCACCGGGGGCGGCGGCGTCCGGCGGTCGGGGACGGGGATGAACCGGGCCAGCCCCTGGACTCCGCCAATCCAAATCCACCCTCGATGGTCGCGATAGACGGCCGTTCCGAGACCGCTCGGCAGTCCGTCCGCGATGGCGTAGCGCTTGACGGTCCGGGAGGCCAGACTCACGCGATCGACGCCGCCGCCGGTCATCGTGACGTAGAGGCGATTCCACTGATCGTGGGTCACGGTCGACACGTCCGAGCTGCTCAGGGTGACGGTCGCTGGAAATGGGACGAATTCAGGATGATCCGAGTCAGGATGCCGAATCTCGCCCAGGCCGCCGCGCGTCGTGGCCACCCAGAGACGATGGTCGGCGTCCAGATGTAACGCGCGAACGCCGCCGCCGGGCGCCCCGTCGGCCGTCGTGAACAACCGGACACGTCCGGCTCGATAGCGCGCGAGACCGCCCGTATAAAACCCGAGCCAGACGTCGCCGTTCGCGTCGTCGCTGAACGCCGTCGCGGCGTCGTCCACCGAGGGTCCGGTGTGGCCGACCTCTTCCGCGTACGAGTGCAGGCGGCCGGTGGCGCGCTCCCAACGGGACACACCGCCGGGCGAAATGGTCGTCATCCAGACGTCGCCGCGGCCGTCTTCAAAGAGTCGCAACACGTTGTTGCTGCTGAGGCCGTCGCGCACGGTATAGACCGCGTCCGGCTTCGTGTGCGCGAGGTCCGCGATCCGCGCGACGCGTGGAAACCTGAAGACACCCTCGCCTGTCGCGAACCACCAGCCCCCGGTGTGATCCTGGAAGGTCGTCTGGCGAATGCTCCAGCCCCAATACCCGATGGGCCGTGCAGGGTATACGACGGCCCGCTGACGACACACAGTGTCCCCTCGATCGTCTCGAAGACGGTCTGGATTGGGTACGCCGTCAGGCCGTCGGCCACATCGTAAGTGGTGAAGCTTCCCGGTGTCAGTCGCGCGATCCCGTGGGGATGGCTGGCGACCCAGAGATTGTCGTCCCGATCCGTGCCAAGCGCCATGATCTGGTCGTGACTCGTGCCCTCAGGACTCGAGTACGACTGAAACACCGTGGACGCCGGATCGCCCGAACCGACGACGCGGGTCAGGCCGCGAGTCGTGCCGATCCACAAAACACCATCGGATGCCTGGAGGAGCGCGGCCACCCAATCCTCAGGCAACCCGTCGCGGCGCCGGAATACCCGATCGAAAGGAGCGCTCGAGGCATCCGGGTTCACCACGAGCCGGCAGAGTCCACCCGTAGTGCCGGCCCAGATTCGACGGAGTGACGTCACATACGGGGGTCCCCGCCGCTGGGAGAGTGCCGGCGGAAGGTTGAAGCGATCGACGCGGCCGTCGGCCCGGCGCCGGTAGAGGGCGTTGCCTGCCCCCACCCACAGCGCGCCGTTCCGGTCCTCCAGCAGCGCGAGAACTCCGCGCTTCTCTGGATGCTCGCGTTCCAATCCAATGTCCGCGAGGGTCAGTGTCCAGGTGCCGCCACGCTGGTCGAGCCGATACAGCCCGCCACGCAACCCGCACCAGATCGTACCGGTGCGGTCCTGGAGCAGCACCTCCGCCCACACAAGCGGGTCGGCAAGAGGCGGCGCGTATACCACGCACCGTGGGTCACGGGTGGAAGAGCCGCGTGCGCCCGCCGCGGTGGCCGAGGGAGTCTCGGCTCTCGCGCGCAACTGGCAGACGCCGCCACCGGTCGCGAGCCAGATTCCCCCGTCGCGCGCTTCGAGCACGTCACTGACGATCGGGTGCGGTAACCCCTCGTGCGTCCCCAGATTCCTGAACTCATAGCCGTCGAACCGGGACACGCCGGCATCGGTCCCAATCCAGAGGAACCCGCGTGAATCCTGGAGAATGCGATGGACAATGTTGGAGGCGAGACCGTCGGTGCTGCTATACATCTTCACGGGCAGCCGCTCGGCGGACCCCGCCCGTGCCACGCACACGCCGATCAGCCCCAGGAGGGCGATCCGGCGAGCCCCGGGCCTCACGCCGCCCGTTCCCGCGGCTGCCAACCGTCCTCTATTTCCCCTTGTCCGTCTTCGAGACACGATACCCTGCCGCAACCGCTTCAGCCTCCGTCATCCACTTGCCGTGCTTCGTCTTGCCGTAGTAGCGATCGCCCGGTCGGTGGAAGACCTTCGTGTCGAGATTGACCCAGACCATCCCTGGCGACGGCGGTTGCTGGCCAGGCGTGTCCGCCGTCGTTGACCGCGGCGCGGCGCCCGTCGGGGACACCGGCGCGGGCGGTGGAGGGACGGCCGGCGGCGTGCCGGTGGCCCCGGACGTGGGCGGCGGACGAGGCGCACGCGGCGCGGGGGCGGGCGCAGGCGCGCGGCCGGCGGTGACGAGCGGGGCGATCTTCTGAATGGTCGCCGCCGGAACCCCGGCCTTCGAAAGATCCGCCACGGCCGCGTACGGCCGCCCCGCGATGATTTTCTTTGCCGTCACGGGTCCCACGCCCGGAAGCGCTTCCAAATCTTTTTCCGAGGCGGCGTTGACGTCGACCGGGGCACTCGAAGCGCCCCCGAGTGGCGCGGCGGAGGGTGCCCGGGTCGATCGTGCTGGTGCTGGCGCGACAGTCGCGACCGTTACGAGCGGTGTGATCTTGGCGATCGTCGCGGCCGAAACGCCGGCGCGTGAGAGCTCCTGAACACTGGAGTAGGGACGGCCGGCCATGATCTTCTTGGCTGTCGCCGGACCCACGCCGGGCACCGACTCCAGGTCGCGCTCCGACGCCGTGTTCAGGTCAACAGTCGCCGGTTTCGCTCTCGCGCTCGCATCGGCTGGTTTTTTCTTACCAGGGCCCTGGGCCCACGCCGGCATCGCTACCAGCGTGAACAATACGAGAAGTGGAAAGACGCGACTCGAGGGCGGACGTTTCATCTGGGCCTCCGCGGAAATGAATGCTGGACGCACCCGGCAGCTTACGCCATCGAACGGCCGACATGCTACCAGAAGAGTATGTTGGCATGTCTGAGTCGCTCGGTATCCCGCGGCACGATGGATCGCTCAGTTCCCGGCCACCCGTTGACCCGGGATCGTCGCCAGTTATGGCGGGAAGTTCTGGTCCTTCCAGCACTGGAACGCTTCCAGAAAGCCCGGCTTGTTGAATGTGCCCGGACATCCGGGCGCCGGCATGTGGTCGCTCTGGACCGCGTCGTGAATGGCCTGCCAGTTCTGTTGCACCGCAACCGGGTCCCAGAGATCGAACAGGAACAACATGTGCGACCGATAGCAGTCGGTGAAAAACGGCTTGACGACGGCGGCGAAGCCGCACGTTACCATCGTCGTTCCGCCGTACAGGCCCGGATTGACGACGACGCCGATCACGATCGGCCCGTGCGTGAATCTGTTGGCCCTGGCAGCGCGAAAGACGGCGCCGAGCGTCGTCTCCGTGAAATGTTCGAACGTCATGCCGGCAGGTGGGCGCGGCGGTTTCGGGTCGTCGGCCATCGTCTTCTCTCTTTCCTAGAACAACGGTTTCAGCGTGCCGTAAATGTGACTGAGCCCCTGGCCGCCCGGATCGCCCAGCATGTTCCCGGTGTGACAGGTAAAGCAGTTGAAGCTCTGCGTATACGTTTCCAGCGCGGTATTTGCCAGTTTGTTCGTGCCCACTTGATTGTTTGGCGTTGGCGGGAGACCGAACGCCGTCCATGTCGCGCCGGTCATGAAGTACTGATTGCGCACGTCGGCGCCCGGCACCTGGGTCGTATTGTGGGCCGAAATGAGCTGGGTGTTGGAACTGGCGCTGTTGCCCGGCATACCCCACGGATTGGTCCGCAACGTGTCGCTCGGGCTGACGGTGCCCGGGACGGGCGGGGCGCAATTGCCCGGCGGTTGCACCGCGACGATGTTGCCGGTGGGGATATCGACGGTCATGTGCTCGCAATTGAAGTTCCCCGTCGAGCCGCTCGTCGAGAACAGCCACGTGCCGGCCGTGTTCTGGGTGACGGTCTTCAATCCCGTCGTCGAGTTGTAGGTGTAGGTGGCGTTCGGTGTGCTGCCGAAGTGTTCGAGTGTCGCCCAGATCATTTCCGGGTGGCTCGCGGTGCTCCCCACGACGTGAATGCTGACGAGTGCCAGCGTGATGTTCCGGTTTCCATTCGGCACCCAGTTCGCCGCATTTGACGTGTCGTAGCTGGGCACGGTGGCCGTCATGGTGATGTAGTCGTTGGGGTTTGGCAGTGTGGAGGCCTCGACCCATGCCGACTTGACCTCGATGGCGAGGGCGTTCGGATCGGGGAAGGTCACGCTCTTCGTGGCGGCGAAGTTTACGATCTTGGTGAGATCCCCGGCCGTGATCGGGAACGTCGTGAAGGCCGGCGCGAAGGCTCCGTTCTTGTTGCCGGTCAGGAAATAGGCATACACGTCATTCACCATCGTCGCGAAATACACGAGGGAATGGCCCTGCGACATCAGGGCGGCGTCGGTGCCGGCCTGGCCCTCCTCGGTGTCGATCGCGTTGCCCAGCAAGTCGACGAAGATGGCCCGTCTGTCGATCATGAACATCTGCGCGGCGTTCATCCTCGGCAGCGACACTCTGGCCGCCGCTCGCGCTGTGCCTCTCCCCGTCGCGGGCGGCCGAATCGGAGCGGGTAGCGGAACCGGTTGCGGCTTCCCGCCCGCGATTCGCCTGTTCGCTTCGTCGAAGAAGGTGACTTTTCTGCCGGCGGCGATCGTGAGCCTCGAGATCTCGACTTCTTTGTTGGCCGCATTCAACACCACCGGATTTCCGCGTGGTCCGATTTTCGGACGCTGGACTTCGAACATCCTGTGACGTTTGTCGATGATCACCGGCAGGTTGTGTGGTCCCGGCTTGTTCATTCTCACGCGGAAGAACCTGATGAAGCCCGGCTCGTGCTGACTGAACGTCCGGACGTTGTTGGCGTCGGGCGGAGACACGTCGAAGAACGTCGGCGAATTGAAAATCCGCGAGCCGCCGCCGTAGCGCGCCGGCGCGGGCGACGTCAACCACAGGAACATCTGCCTGGACCACGAGTAGAAATCGCAGTTGGGAACGGCGGGAAAGGCCACGCTGTCGGCGGGCTTCACGACGCCGTTCAGCGCGGGCACGCCGCTCTCGAACCACGTCGCGAACGTGGCCGCCGTAACCGGACAGCCCCCTTGTGGGTCCGTGGGAATGGTTTGCGCCCGGGCACCCCGGCCGAAGAGGCCGACCGCGATGACCATCGGCATCGCGAAGGCCGCGGTGGCAGATACGACCCACGGTTTGAGAGCTCGCATGTTCCTGCTCCTCTTTAGTTCATTGGCGGATGATGGACACGGCACGCAGCACGGCGAGCTGCGACGTCGTCCTCACCACCACGCGTTCGTTCGGCGCGGCCGTCCAGGTCGTGCCTTTCACCTGATCGCCTTTGAGCGCGCTGGTCTGGACATCGAACTGTCCGCTGCGAATCTCGAACATCGTCTCGCTCGGCGCCGGAACCGCCAGCTCGGTTCCTTCGCTGACGTAGTACTCCCGAACCTCGACACGCGCGTTCATCCCCGGAATTTCGTGCGTGAACAGGAGCGCCGTGCGGGCGTTCGAGCCGGGTACGGGCTCGTGGGGAGGAATCCGACGCGCAATCGTCGGCATGTCCGTTCGTTCAGGCGGCGTCGGCTCGCGCTCCTGCGCCGCTTGCCGGCACGCGGGACCGGCGGCGACGAGCGCCGCGAGGAGGAGCAGGCGGAGTCTCCTGGCAGTGGTCGTGTTCACGGCGTCATGCCGATGAGATGGCCGCTGGTCGTCGCCACGTACACCTGGCCGTTCGAGATCGCCGGTACACCAGGGACGCTGCCGCTGATCGCGACGGCTTTCAACTGCACCGGAACGCCCACCGGCTGAAACCCGGCGCTCGAACACGAGAGGTCGGGCGGCAGGCCCGGGTAGCTGCACACCGACGACGCCGGCGGCAGCACCGTCGTATCCGCGTAGGCATAGAGGTGCCCGTCGCCGGAGCCGACGTAGACGATGCCGTTCGCCGTGCTCGGCGCGCCGGGCGCAAATCCGGGAACCTCGAGAATCCAGCGAATGCGATTCGCATCCGCGGCGCAGACGTCGAGCGAGTACAGGCGATTGGTTGGCGACGTCGCGGGGTGCCCCGGCACGGACTCGTCGAGCGCCGGGCCGCCGCCGTAGACATAGAGCCGATCGCCGTCGAGCGCCGGCATGCGGAGGAATCGCGTGTCGCCGTGGGAGCCGCCGGTGAACGGCAGCGACGCGACGTGCGGAAAGCTCCAGCGCGGACACTCGAGGCTGTGGCCCGCCGTCGAGCAGGCCGGGTTCGAGAAGGGCCCGCCCGTCTTGATGTCGACGGCGTAGACGTAGCCGTCCTTCTGCACCGACATCGCCAGGCTGCCGCAACTGACCTGCCCGACCGACGGCGGCGCCGCCCAGTCCGGGTCTTCATCGAGACTGAACGGCACCGGCTGAAGCTGCCACAGCACGTTGCCCGTCGAGTAATCGAGCTTCAGCATGCTGAGCGAGTTGTTGACGCCCGGCTCACTGGCGCAGCTCGGAACGCTGTCGTGACAACTGTTGCCGGTCGTGACGACGACGTTGCCGCTCGGCGTGATCGCGGGCGAGCTCCAGATCCCGCCGCCGGCGACGCCGTTCGTCGAGCTGAAGCTGAACGCCGGGTCGAGCGAGCCGTCCGAGAGGGTGATCGCAAAGAGATGGCCGATCGTGATCGGCGCATCCGGGCTCTTGGCCGATACACCGATGTAGGCGCGGCCGTGGGCGATCGCCGGAGACGAGTAGCCGATCTTGGCGGTGCCGCCGGTCGGAGCGATGACCGGCGACTTCCAGACGCACTGGCCGGTGTCCGCGTCGAGCGCCCAGACGCGGCCGTCGCCGCCGTTGGCCGTCGGGTCGGGCGCTCCGAATACCACCGCGCGCGTGTGACCGGGCACGCCGGCGACGATCGCGGCGCTTGACGCGATCCCGGGGCCCGAGGGATTGCCGCTGCCGGTCGCGATGAGGAGCGGCTGCGTCGAAATCCCGCAGGCGTCAGGGGCGGCGGCCGTGGCGGGCGGGTATTGCCATTTGATCGCACCCTTCGACGCGCCCGTGCCGTTGATCGCGTAGAAAATGCCGTTCAGGCCGCCGACGTAGGCGACGTTGTTGTAAATCGACGGGGAGGCGGTGAAGCTGTGGACGGCGCCGCCTCCCGCGGCGCCGCTTGGAATCGTGAAGTCGAAATTGACGTGGAGCGACGCCTGGACCGCCGACGGCGTCAGCGTCGACTCCGACGGCTGTTTCGAGAAGTGCTTCGAGTCGTATCCGTACGCGGGCCAGTCATTTGAGCAGGCGCCCGCGCAGAGCGACGCGGCGAAGAGGACACCGGCCAGAGCGGGACGGATTCGCATCACATCACTCCTACCGGTTCGCGTCGAACGACGTGACGCGGATGACCGCCGCCGACTGGGCTTCGGGATTCTCGAATGTGATCGTCGCACCCTTGTCGACCGTCCAGAAGTCTCCCGGGACGCGCTCCTGGCGATCGCCGGCGATGGTCGTGAAGACGTGGCCGGCGTGAAGCTCCATCACGGCGAAGCTCGGATTGGCGATGTCCTTCGCGACGCCACGTCCCACGACAAAATTGCGAAGGACCATTTGCGCAGGCACTGTGCGAAGCGTGACGGCCATTGGCGCGCTCGCCGCGATCCCCGGTGCGAGCAGACTATGGGTATACCGCCGCTCGGCTTGTTGCGCCGCGAGAGGGATGGCCAGCAGCACCAGGAGGAAGATGGTGACCTTCATAGAGCCTCGGTCCGGGTCTCTTGTCCCGCAACTCCCAGACGAAGTCAAGAATCCACCTCAGGCGATTCAGGGGCCCTGTGGGAAACGCACGGGAATTGTTCTCATTGACGCAAGACGATACGAAATTGTCGTGAATATGGCCTGGAGTTACGGCTGTCCTGGTGCTGTAATCTTCGAGTCTGACGGCTCACAGCGGTGCAGGAACAACGCACGACGCCTCGCTCAAGCCGGACCGCGGGAAACGTGGCGCGGTCGCAGAATTACGTGCGGATGGAGTGGCTCTGCCGATTGAACGATGCCACGCAGGTGTTGTTTGGCGCGATTGCGACGACGGAGCCGGGCACCGTTCATCGGGCGCTTCTCACGTTCGAGCGCCGATGTCCTGTCCCACGAACCACAACAGAACGCGTCGTGCTCCGTGGCACGCTCGTCGAGACGTTCCTGCGACTTGAAACCTCGATGAGCGACTGGACGTCGTCGACCGAGCGGGCGTCCGCAAGGAAACAGGTGCACGACGCGGGATTGCCGGCGGCGGTGGACGCTCTTCTCGCCCCGGCTCGTCGCCTCGTCGCCGCCGCGCAGCACAGGCGAACGCTCCCGCTGCACGAGCGCGCACGCCAGTGGATCGACGATCATCCGGAAGATCCGCGTTCCATTCGCGAAATGGCAACCTTGTTGGGTGCGCATCCCCGCACGCTCAATCGACATTTCGGCCGCCACATTGGCAAGACCGTTCAGGAATACCGGTGGGAACGCAGAGCCGAACGAGCGGAGCAGCTCATGGCCGAATCAGCGCTCAAGCTCGAGGACGTGGCGACCGCGATCGGGGCCAGAAGCAAGGCGACCGTTTACCGACTCCTTCACAAGAAGGCGCGTTCAGGTCGCAAATGACGGACGGATAGTCGCAACCTTTAGAGAATCCGGTATACGACGGTGGCGGACCTGGAGCGCCACGTGAGCCGCACGATTGGCGTCCTGCACACCGGGCCGGGCCGTCTTGCGCACGCCACCCTACCGGCATCGAAAGTTGCGGGTCGATCCCGCATGGTACATCTTCGCTCCCGCGCGCGCATGCCTCCTGTGAACATCGACAACTCTTGGAGGTGATTGCATGACGATGCGGAGATTGCCGGACATCGCGATCCGGGAATGCGTCGGAGAACTGCGTGCGGCCTGCCGGCTGCCGATCGATCAGCAGGCGCTCGACGTCCTGATCGAGCGGCTGCGGCCCAACTTCGAGCGCATCCTGGGGCATCCCGACGGCGTGAAGCGCTGGGCGGATCACGGGCAGCGGATGCGCGACAACGGGAGGCACCTGGGGGCGCTCGCGGACTTCTACGGCGACCGTGAACGGGTGGTGGGCATCGAGGCGCTGACGCGCGCGTTTCAGGCGGTGCGTGAGGACTGCACGGTGCGGGCGCAGACCACGCCGGTCGCGCTCGAATACTGCCGGCCGCCCGAGCCCATGCCGGAAGACTCCGTCGAAGAATCCCAGCGGGCGCGCGCGCGCGTTCCCGAACAGATCTAGTCCGTCGTCGCCGGCCGTGCCCGTGAACCCGGGCGCGGCCGGCTGCCTGTCCCCATCCATCCACGGGCGATTCGCTTTTCCCATCCAGAGGAGTGTCTCTACATGCGCGGAGCCATGACCGTCCTCGTCCTGACCTTTTTGACTGTTCTCCCTTTACGGGCGCAGACCCCCGCCGGGGGAGGCGTGAGCGGCGTCGCTCGCGATGAACAAGGCGCAGCCATGCCTGGCGTCGCCGTGTCGGCGGCAAGCGAGAGCGCTCCGGGCGTCCATCGCACGACCACCGATCGCACGGGGACGTATCACCTGGCCGAGCTGCCGCCGGGGGAATACGAGATCACGGCGGAGCTCGCGGGCTTCGCGACGTTCAAGCGGCCGGCGGTGATCGTGCGCGCCGGACTGACCGTACCGGTCGACATGACGATGAAGATAGGCGCCATCGGCGAGACCGTGGAAGTCCGGATGGAGACGCCGCTCCTCGAGACCCGCAACGGATCGCAGTCCGTGAACGTGAGCGGAGACCTCGTGCGGAGCGTGCCGCTCACCGAGCGACGGGAGTGGTACGGCGCGCTGGGCGTGGTGCCGGGAGTCGTGACCGCCGACTTCAACGGTTCGAAGCTCTTCTACGTGCGCGGATCGGAGCCCGGGTCCGCGCTCGTTCAGGTCGACGGCGCCGACGTCACCGGCGCCGCCAAGCCCGGCGTGAGCTACCTGCAGCTCAACATGGACACGATCGACGACATCCAGATCCAGACGGGCGGGGTCAGCGCGTCCTCGCCTCTCGGGAACGGAGGCGTCATCAACATCGCGACGGCGAGCGGCACGAACCGGCTGAAAGGCGCGGCCACACTGTTCGTGCAGCCGCGCCGCTGGAACGACTCGAACCAGCCGGGCGGCACCAGCACCTCGGTCGATCAGACACAGATCGATCTGTCGGCCGGTGGACCGGTGGTCAAGAACCGGCTCTGGGGATTCGGCTCCTACCGCCACGTCGATACCACGACCGGTGTGAGCCGCACCGCCGCGCAGCTGGCCGTCCTCAACACGCTCATCAGCGGCTTCGTGCCCGTCGACAACCGGAACGAGGCCAGCTTCTGGTTCGCCAAGCTCACGGCGCAGGCCGGCGCGCACCAGCTCGCCGGGTTCTATCAGACCGACGCGAACCCGATCCGGAGCGCAACCGCCACCGGCCAGTACCCGTCCGGCCAGGCGACCGGAGGAGCCGCCGCATCGCTCCGCGTGTCCTCGGTGTGGTCGAATCGTCTGACGACGCGGGCCGGCGCCAGCTATAACGACAAGCGCCGCGAAGGCCGCGACAGCGGCGTCGACGGCCCGAGCGTCCGCATCTACGACAGCACGATCGCCTCCGGCGGCCGGCTGACCGGCAACGGGATGCTCGCGAGCCTCGGCAATCCGATCCTGTCGCGGCTGACCCAGCCGAACGAGAAAGTCACGGTGTCGTTCGACGCCACGCTGTTCGCGTCACAGGGATCGACGTCTCACGAGCTGCAGGCCGGCGTGTTCGCGCAGCGGCGCGTGCAGGGGAATCATCTGGTCTACACCAACGGCGGATTCAACCTCGAAGAGCGCGCCCTCCGCCAGCCGGGCGTCTACACGAGCGGTACCGTCCCCTTCCGCCGGACGGTCGTCAACGGACCCGAGCTGACGACGTTCAACCAGACGGCGCGCGATCTCGCCGCCTAGCCCCGCCTGACGATCAGCGGGGGCGTCCGGTTCGACGAGATCGTCGTGAAGGACACGGTGTTCGGCGTCACCGCGCAGCGAAGCCTGGAGATCGGACCGCGCCTCGGTGTGAACTACGCGCTCACCGCCGACAGCCGCAGCGTCGCGCGTGCGCACTGGGCCCGCGTCCACGATCAACCGGGTCTCGTCACCACGACGGGGAACCCGAATCTCGGCCAGCGCGATCTGTACGACCTCGACCTCGACGGCGTGTTCGAGACGGTGTTCGTCACGCCGCCGACGACCGGCACAATCGTCAACCGGACCATCGATTCCAATCTCCACCAGCCATACGTGCGGGAGTGGGGCGGAGGCGTGAGCCGCCAGTTCGCCGGCGGTGTCGTGGCCAACGCCGACGTCGCGCACCGTCGATTCGTCGACCGGCCGACGCTCGTCGAGACCAACGGCCTCTACGACGGCCGGGTCTTCGCCGGGTACAAGGATGAAGCCTTCAACGAGATCTACCAGGCCACCAACAACCGGTGGAATACGCCGGTCTACAGCTCGCTGGAGCTGTCCGCGACCAAGCGCACCGCGCGCGTGCAGATGCTCGCGAGCTACGTCCGCCAGTGGCGGCACATCGACGGCACGTGGCAGCCGAACGATCCGGCGGCGTTCATCCAGCCCGGCGCCTTTGCCAACGACAAGGGCATCGGCAGCTCCACCGGAACGGCCTCGGCGACGACTGATGCGAACAGCCTGGTCGGCTACCACATGACACAGCCCCTGACGGCGAGCGCCCAATGGCAGGACCACGTCGTGCGGGGCGCCACGGCGATCACCGGTCCATGGGGGGTCATGATCGCGGCGAACTACACGTTTCAGTCAGGCACGTGGTCGGGCCCGATCGTCACGCGGATTGCGGCCGCGGATCCAGCGTTCGGTCCAGCCACTGTCCGGCTGTCCAACGGCCGCGTGGTGAGCAACCCGCTCGCCACCGTCATCCGTTTCGCGTATCCGACGCGCGGCAACGGCCAGCAGCGCACGCCGAATCTCCACGCGCTGAACGTTCGCGCGGGCCGCCGCTTGACGCTTCGCCGCGTGAAGGTCGATGCCAGCCTCGACGTGTTCAACGTCACGAACCATGGAGCGGATCTGGGGTTCGAGTTCATGAGCAACCAGACCTACAATCCGCTGTTCGGCCACACCGTCGACCGCCAGTTGCCGCGGTCGGCGCAGGTCGTCCTGCGGGTGGGGTTCTGACAATGTCCGTCGCCGGGCGCGCGGGGCGCTACGTCGCACTCCTCATCGTCTCCCTTGCCGTGCTCGCCTCCGCATCGGCGCGAGTGTCGACCGGTCAGGCCGCGCCCGGCGCGCGGCGCATGTCGTTCAGCAACCGCGTCCTGCTGAACCGCGCGGTCCTTACCCGGCTGCGCACGCTCGAAGTGCTGGTCCTCGCCGGCGGCGCAGATCCGCGCGGCTTCGGCGGCCGGGTCAACGAGATCACCGCTCTCGTGACGGGTCTCGGCGGTCACGTTGCGAGAACGGAAGAGGCGATCGGCTATCTGCGCGTCGACGTGCCGACAGAGCGACTGCTCGAGCTCGCCGACTCGCCGGCAATCGACGCGTACCAGATCACCTCGCTGTCGAAAGGCGCCTGGTATCGCGACGCGCCGCCGCCGAGCAACGCCGAGATGTTCCGCGGCTTCGAGGTGACCCCGATCGCCGCCACTGAGCCCGCCCTCACCCACGCCGACCTCCCGCCGCTCTCGCCCGCCGAGGCGCGCGCGCCGGGCTTCACGGCGGACGACGTGGGCGTCGGCCGCTGGCTCGAAGAGCATCCGACGTACGACGGACGCGGGGCCACGATCGCGCTGATCGAGAGCGCCATTCCGTCATTCACCGACGCCACGATTCGCCAGGCGAAGACGCTGGACGGCCGCGACGTCGCGAAGATCGCGGGTATCGTAAATACCATCCGTCCGGCCGTTCCGGACGAGAGCCGCGTGTACCTGGGCACGACCGTCGAAGCAGACACGAGCTGGACGCGCGTCGGCGCTCGCACGTATGTGCTGCCCCATCCCGGCCACTATCGCTTCGGCACGCTCGACGTGCCGGGTGGCGGCAATGTCATTCAGCGCTTCGCCGTCGTCGAAGATCAATCGACGCACGACGTGTGGATCGATGCCAACGGCGACGCGTCGTTTCAGGACGAGACGGCGCTGGCGGACGTCAACGAGCGGTTCGATCCGCGAGTGTTGAAGCTGGCACACCCGCGGAATGCAGAGGTCAGTTTCGTGATGGCGCGCGGCCGTGAGCCGCATCTGGTCCACTTCTATCCGGGCAAGGGCAGCCATCAGAGCATGACGCTGAGCGTGGCGGCTGGAAGCAGGACGGACGACGGGCTCGCCCACGGCGTCGCGCCGAACGCCCGCGTGCTGCTCGTGCGCGTGAGTAGCGGCTCCGAGACGTCGCCGGCCAGCGTGTTCGAAGGCTTCATCGCCGCCGCGCAGCGCCCGGAGGTGGACGTGATCAGCTCGTCCAGTGGACTCGTCGCGATGCCTGACACGGCGACCGATTTCGGCGGTGCGCTGATGCGGCGGCTCGTCAGCGTTTATCAGAAGCCGATCGTCATCAGCGCGGCCAATACCAGCCAGATGCTCGCGAGCGTTCACGCATTTGGCAGCGTCCTGTCGGTCGGCGGTGTGTTGAGCCCTGCGACGTACAACACGTTGTATGGCGGCCGCGCCCTCGACCGACTCATCGTCCACCCGTTTGGCGCCGCCGGCCCGTCGATCGACGGCGCGATCAAACCCGACGTGCTCGCGCCGATGGAGCGCCTGGCGGCGGACCTGCCGTGGAACACAGGTATCGACGCCGCGCCGCGCAACGCGCCGACGCGCCGCATCCCGCCAGGCTATCAGGTCAGTTGCTGCACCTCTGCAACCGCTCCATATGCCGCCGGCGTCGTCGGGCTGCTGGTCAGCGCGGCGAAACAGTCCGGCGTGCCGGTCACCGCCGATGGCGTGTACCGTGCCCTGAAAAGCACGGCCCGCCTGGTACCAGGCTTCCAGGCGCACCAGCAGGGCAACGGCGTCATCGACATCAACGCGGCGTGGATCGCGCTCACCCATCCGCCGGCTGACCCTCCGCGCATCGTCGCGTCCG
>WNFM01220399.1_pt3 | contig 34664 bp, 28 predicted proteins | sample 5400271 | NCBI WGS metagenome assembly WNFM01 (sample SAMN13153352, study PRJNA577476) | soil metagenome | isolation source: 60 cm saprolite on Douglas fir-dominated hillslope | place: USA:California | collected 2013-09-17 | reverse complement strand
GTCCTGGATGTAGCCGTTGTAGGTCCACCAATCGTTGTTCAACAACTGGTCGCGGTACAGCACCGCCTGGTAGGGCACCAGACCGGTCGCCGACCCTACGGGAACGTTCTGGCCCGAGCCGCAGCCGGCCTGGGTGTTGCCGACGCACTCGACGTACGCCCGCGCGCCGCCGCTGTAGTGCGAGAACGACTGGATCGGATTACGGCGCCAGCCGACGCCGAACTTCAGGCTGTGATCGCCGCCGAGCGCATGCGTCAGGAAGTAGGTGCCGTCGCTCTTCGCTTCCCACGAGTGCCGTGTGGTCTGGTAGATCCCCAGCGACGAGCGGCTGGCCACGCCGGTGGTGCGGTTGGACAGCGACTGAATGTTCCAGAGGCAGCTGGCGTCGCGTGTGTAGGGCTGGTCGGAGCCGGTGTACCGGCTCTGCGCGCAGGACCCCTGAGGCGGTACGTCCTGATAATCCAGGAAGAACCCGCCGTACACGTAAGTGACCTGGTTGTTGAACACCAGCTTGTCCGACGCGATCCATGTGTGCAGGATCGAGTGCGTCGGCAGCGGGAAGCTCCAGGGCTTGTCGCTCGTCTGCTGGGCGGTCGTCTCCTTGGCCACCGTCGCGCTCGCGTTGCGGGCGTTGCGGTACTTGTTATCGCTCTGGAACAGGTACTGGAACTTGTTCGAGCCGTTCAACTGGTAGTTGAACTTCCACTGGAGATCCTTGATGACGGTCTTGTCGTTGCCGAGGCAGTTCTGCACGTCCTGGAGCTTGTCGTACGTCACGAGCGCCTTCAGGGTCGTCGCCCCCTGCTTCTGCGCCGTAATCAGGTCGTTGCAGAACGAGCCGCGCGCCGCTTCGAAGAAGTTCAGAATGCCGACGTTGATGTCCTGCTTGTCGGCCGCCGCCCAGAACCACAGCTTGTTCTTCATGATCGGACCGCCGTACTCGACCGAGTAGTTGGCGATCTTCTTCAGCGGGTTGCCCGACAGGAAACCGTTGGAGCCCAGGTCGAACAGCGCTTTCGTGACCGCGGAGCCCTTGAACACGTTGCTGCCGCTCTTGGTCACCAGGTTGATCGCCAGCCCCGACGACTGCACCGAGACGTCGCCGCCGCCGGTCGTCACCTGGATTTCACTGAACGAATCGAAGTTGAAGTAGGACGGCGAGGAATTCGACGACAGGTCCGTGATCGATCCCCCTTCGAGGTTCCACTGCACGTTGGCCGACGACCCGCGGGCCGCCAGGCCGACCTGCTGCCCCGACGACGAGCCGCCGACGTTGAGCCCCGCCTGCACGCCCGGCGTCATGTTGATGACCTGCCAGGGATCGCGCGCGGTCGGGATGTTCTCGAGGATGTCCGAGCTGAACGTCGCGCCCGTCGCGGTCTTCTTCGTGTCGACGACGGGGGACGCGGCGGAGATCGTGACTTCTTCGGACATCTGCCCGATTTCCATCTTCTGATCCACGCCGGCGTTGAAGCCGGTCGTAATCACGACGTTCGGGCGCTGCGCCTTCTTGAAGCTGGCCAGCTCGAACGTCACGGTGAACGTGCCGATCGGCACGCTCGGGAACTGATACGTGCCGTTCGCAGACGTCGCCGCGACCAGGGGCGCCTGGAGCGACGGGCCCGTAACGGTCACCGTCACGCCCGGCAGCACCCCGCCGGACGCATCCGTGACCTTGCCGAAGATCGAGCCGATCGCCTGCGCATGGGCCGGCGCGGCCCACGCGGCGAGCAAACCTGCGGCTAACAGGAACGCTCGGGTACCTCGCGTCATCATCTGTACTCCTCCTCCTCCACCCTTGTGTACCATCCCAAAAACGGATGGAACCCGCAGTGCTGTGACCGGATTCGGAATGCTACCGCCGGGTGGATCAGCCGTCAAGAGAACAACGACACCCGCCGATCCATTAATTTGGAATGGCTCCCATGTGCCCGAAATATGGGAAAGCCGCAACCCGCGCTCGAGCCCTGGGGCATCCTATACGGCACCGATGATGGCCAAGAAGTGGGTGTTCGTCATGCTCGCCGGGGTCTTCGTCCTGAAGCTCGTGGTGCTCCTGGAGCTCCGCGATCATCCGATGACCCAGCCGAACGCGGGACTGGACACCACCGCGTACGTGGATCTCGCGAAACGGGTGGTGGACGGGGACTGGGGGCTCGGCCCCGGTGTGTACTACGTCTCGCCGCTCTACATCTATTTCCTCGCCGGCGCACTGGCGCTGCTCAAGTCGTTCACCGCCGTCCGCGTCCTGCAGATCGCCCTGGGCACGGCGTCGGTCGGCTTCATCTTTTTCATGACGCGCGAGTGGTTCGGCGAGCGCGCCGCCTGGATCGCCGCCGCGTTTGCGGCGCTCACGGGTTTGTTCACGTTCTATGAAGTCCTGATCCTGCAGGCGTCAATCGACGCGTTCCTGACGTCCGCGGCGCTGTTCTTCCTGACGCGGGGACTTCTTCCGCGCGCACGGGCCGTTCGGGTCCGGACAGCGGCGGTTCGGCGGCCGGGCTGATCTTTGGGGTGCAGACACTCAATCGGCCGAACGTCATGCTCGCCGGGGCAGGCGTCGCGATCGTGATGGTGCTCGCGACGCGTCGCGTCCGTGCCGCGGCGGTCCTCGTCGCGGGGTTGCTGCTCGGCATGGCGCCCGCCGCCGCGCGGAACGTGGCGGTCGCGCACCAGTGGTCGTTTGTGTCCTCCCACGGCGGGCTGAACTTCTATATCGGCAACCGGGAGCACGCCACCGGTTTCTACATGCCGATCCCCGGCATCACGCCCACGATCACGGGCCAGGAAAAAGACGCGCGGCGCGTCGCGGAACGGGCGCTCGGGCATCCGGTGGACGATGCCGGGGCATCGGATTACTTCTTCGGCCTGTCGCGGACGTGGATGGCGAATCATCCGGGCGACGCCGCGGCGCTGTTCGCCCGGAAGTTCTACTACACCTTCAACGCGGCGCACCTCCCGCTTCCCCACTCCTACCCGTTCTACGCGTATGACGAGAGGACGGCCCTCCGCTTCTATTTCATCGGGCCGTGGCTGCTGGTTCCGCTGGGGCTCGTGGGACTGGTGCGCGCCGCCGCCGTTGAGCGGCGTCGGCGCTTCGTGCCCGCGTACGCGGCGGCGTGGCGCTCTTCTTCGTTGCCGAGCGGTACAGGCTTCCACTCCTGGTCCCGTTGTGCGCCGGCGCCGGCGCCGCCGTTGACGCGGCCATCGCCGCCGTCCAGGCGCGGCGGTGGCGATCGCTCACCGTACTTGGCAGCGCGGTGGCAATTCTCGCGATCGCCGCCAACTGGCGGCTCGACGTGGACGAAGGGCGCTGGCTGGAAGGACTGCGGACCGCACAGCAGCTCGTCCTCCTCGAGCGATACGACGAGGCCGACCGCTGGGCGAAGCGGCTTGACGGCGTGGGGTCAGACCCCGGGGTCAGACCCCCGCGGCCGGGCGCCGGGAGCTACGGCGTGGGGTCGCAGCTACTCGCCGCGAATCAGCCGGCGCGCGCGCTGCCCTACCTGGAGGCCGCGCACCGGGCGGATCCGGCGTATGCGCCCGTCGAGTACACGCTCGGCCAGGCGCTCCTGAAGGCGGGCCGCGCGAACGAGGCCATTCCGCACCTGCAGCGCGGGTTCGACGCGGGGATCGAGCTTCCGTGGGGCGGATTCGATCTGGCCGCCGCGCTGCAGGCGGTCGGCGACGATCCCGCCGCCGTCGCCGTCATCGGACGGATCACCCCGCCCGTCACCGATGATGCGGAAGCGTGGCTGCGACTTGGACGGCTGGCGATGGAGGTCCGCGCGCCCGCGGTCGCGGAGCCGTATTTCCGCCATGCGGTGCAGATGCAGCCCTACGTGTCCGCCGCGCGCCAGCAGCTGGGCCTCAACCTGCTCGTCCAGGGCAAGCTGGACGAGGCCGCCCGGGAGCTTGGGGACGCGGCGCGGCTGGATCCGCGCGACGCCGATTCGCTCTCGCACCTCGCGTACTGTGAGTACAAGCTCGGCCGTGTCACGGACGCCCACGCGCACGCCCTGGCAGCGCTCGCCTTGAACCCGGACGACGCATTGGCGAAACAGCTGGCGGCGCTACGGTGAGCCGCTCGGCATTCGCCATTCGACATCCGCCATTTGCCGGCGCCCCCCGGGTATAATCCGCGCCGGAGGCTCCTCATGACCGCTCGTGCTGCGCGCTGCCTGCTGCCCGTCGTGTTGGTGCTCCTGCTCGTCCCCGCCGTCACGGTGCGGACACAAGGCGGCGTGGACAAGTCGCTGTTCCTGTCGGTTCTGGACGAGAAGGGCAAGCCCGTCAAGGACATGGTCGCGGACGACATTCTCATCCGCGAGGACAACGTCGACCGCCAGGTCGTCGCGGTCAAGCCGGCCAGCCAGCCGATCTCCGTGGCGGTGCTCGTCGACACCGCGCAGGGCGCGCGGGTCACCGACGCCTACGGCACGCCGGAAGAGTACGTGCGCGACATGAGAGTCGCGGTCGGGTCCTTCGCGAAAGAGCTCCTGGGTCAGAGTCCGAACGCGGTCGTCTCGCTCACGGAGTTCGGCCAGGCGGCCATCACAATCGTCGCGTTCACGGCGAGTCCGGTCGACTACGACAAGGGCGTCAACAAGCTCGTCGCACGGCCGGGCGTGGGGTCCGTGCTTCTCGAGGCCCTCGCGCAAGCGAACGACGACCTTAGCAGGCAGCCGAGCACGCGCCGCGCCATCGTGTCCATCAACCTCGAGCCCAGTGACGAGCAGAGCCGCGAAGATCCGACCAAGATCAAAGAGGCGTTCCGGAAGTCCGGCGCGCAGCTGTGGGCGGTGTCTGTGCAGCGCGGCAAACTGCAAGCGTCCAAGCGGGACCTCGTGCTGAACGACTTCGCGAAGCTCACGGGCGGACAGCGCGACTTCATCGTCGGGATCTCGGCCGCTGAGGGGATTCTGAAAGGGTACGCGGACGCGCTCACCTACCAGTACGAGGTGGTCTACAAGCGGCCCGAGTCGAACAAGGAAGCCAAAGTGATTCAGGTCGGCACACCCCGTCAGGGCGTGAAGCTGCACGCTAGCGGCTTCCCCCCGAAGTGATCGCGCGGAGTGCTTGCTGGGCGGGCAGGTAGCCGGGATCGATCGAGAGCGCTGTCTCCAGGTGGCGCCGTGCTTGCGCGACGTCGCCTTTTCTTATGAGCAGCCCGGCGACGTTGAGGTGCGCGGTCGGAAGATCGGGCTTCAGGCGCAAGGCGTCCGTGTACTGGGCCATGGCCTCTTCGTCATGGCCTTCCATGGCCAACGCCGCGCCGAGGCCGTTGTGCGCCTGCGCGAGGTCGGGATCGAGCCGCAAGGCCTCCCGGTAGGCCGAGATCGCGGCAGCGGCATCCCCCTGCCTCAAGAGCGCGCTGCCCAGACCGACGCGCGGCTCGGTGTATTCGGGCTTGAGCCGCACCGCTTCCCGATAGTGTTCGATCGCGTCCGCCAGACGTCCTTCGGCGGCCAGCGCGTTTGCGAGATTGCCGTGCGCCTCCGCGAAGCCCGGATTCAGGCGCGCCGCCGCCGCGAAGCGGTCCAGCGCTTCCGCGGTCTTCCCCTCCCGCGTCAGCACCATCCCGAGGCTGTTGTGGATGACGGCCAGGTAGCCCGGCGCCCGGGCCGGCGCATGCTCGAGCGCCTTCTGGTAACTCGCCCGGGCCTCCTCGAGCCGGCCGCGTTCCCGCAGCGCCTGCCCGAGGTTCTCGTACGCGATGTAACTCTCGGGCGTCGCACGCGTCGCGTGCTCCCACAGCGAAACGCTGTCGGACCAGTGCGCCACCTGCGCGCGCGCCGCGATCGCGGACGCGGCCACAAGCGCGACCGCGCCCGCCGGAATGAGCCTCGAGCCCCGAGGCGTGAGCCCTGTCGCGAGATCGGGCACGCCCCAGGCGACCATCAGCAGCAGGCCGATCATCGGAACATACATGAAGCGATCGGCCATCCCCTGCTCCCCTGCCTGGAGGAAACCGATGACCGGCGCAATCGTGATGACGTACCAGAACCAGCCGACGAATAAATAGGGGAACCGCGCGCGATTGCACGTGACCGCGACCGTCACGGCACTGAGCGCGAGTGCGGCGCCGGCCACGCGCCACGGTGAGATCGCGAACAACGGATAGAACGCCGCGAGGTGCGTCGGCCAGACCGTCTTCCACAGATACGCGACGTAGCCGGCCGTGGCGTCCGCCGCGCGCAGGCGCCATGGCAGCGCGTCGAGCGCGGCCATCGCGCCCACGCGGTTCTGAACGATGACGGTCGCGACGCTCGTCGCCAGCGCCAGCACGAACAGGGGAGCCTTCTCCAGCACCAGGCGCGGCCAGGGCGTGTCGCGCCGCAGCGGCCAGGTGTCGAGGAGGAGCAGTACGACGGGCAGCGTGACCACCATCGGCTTCGACATCAGCGCGAGCGCGTAGAGCACCAGCATCGCGAGGTATCGCGGCGCCGCCGGCCGCCGGACATAGGCGATATAGGCGAGCACCGTCAGCACCCAGAAGAAGGTGCTCAGCACGTCCTTCCGCTCGGCGATCCAGGCGACCGACTCCACATGAAGCGGGTGGACGGCGAAGATCGCGGCGACGAACGCGCTTCGTCCAGCCGCGCCTGTCATGCGCCGGAACAGCTCGAACACCAGCAGCGTGTTCGCGATGTGCAGCACCAGGTTCGTGACGTGGTACGCGCCGGCGTCGGTCCCGAACAGCGTCACGTCGAGCAGGTGCGACAGCCACGTCATCGGGTGCCAGTAGGGCGAGTGCCCCGTGGTCAGCGCCCACCAGGCGCTGCTCCAGCTTAATCCGCCGAGGACCGTGGGGTTTTCGCTGAGGTACGTCGAGTCGTCCCAGTTCACCAGCTGGAAGTGGCGCACTGAAGCGAAGACAACGATGTTGAGGAGCACGAGCCCGCCGGCGATAGGAACGGGGTGCACGAACCGCGATCCCGCGGCCCTTCCGGGTATCGTCGAGGCTGGCGCGGCGCCCCGCCCGGCCGATCGCTTCCTCTTGCCCACCGCGACATCATGGCGGCGAGATGCCCCTCGCGGCAAGCAGCCGAGCTACACAGCCGTGAACGGAAGGGCTGTGCCGGCTGGGCACGCAACGTGCAATCTCCGCCGCAGGGTAAACAACCTGCGCAAGGAGAAACTACTGATGGGACGCATCAAATCAACACTCTCGGCCGTTTGCGCGGCCACGCTGCTGACAGTCGCCATGGCGGCTGCTCAGGGCACGCTCGCGGATCGCAAGACAATCGTGACGTTCAGCGGTCCGGTCTCAGTGCCGGGGACCACACTTGCCGCCGGCACCTACGTCTTCAAGCTCGCCGACTCCGCGGCAAACCGTAACATCGTGCAGATCTTCGACAGGGATGAAGCGAAGATCATTACCACGCTGATGGCCGTCCCGGCGGAGCGAGCTGAGCAGGAGGGGGATCCTGTCGTGTCGTTCAAGGAGACACCCTCGGACCGGCCGCCCGCCGTCAAGTACTGGTACTACGCGGGTGAGAAGGCCGGCAACGAGTTCGTGTATCCCAAGGCGCAGGCCATGATGATCGCCAGCAGCTCCGGGGATTCGGTCTCGACCGTCGAGACCGACTCGACCGACATGAGCGTCTGGAAGAAGAGCAAGGTCACGAAGGTGACGTCGAGCTCGACCAGCACGACGACCGCGAGCACGGCGTCGACGACCACCGAGCCGATGCCCGCCGCCTCGACGACGACCGCGCCGACGACCACAGAGCCAACCACCTCGACAACCACGGCGCCGACCACGACGGCCCCGACGACCACCGAGCCGCCGCCTCCACCGGTGACCACGGCTCCGGTCACGGCGGAACCGGCGACCGTGCCGCCGCCCGTCACGGCGCCAGTGACCGTTGAGCCGGCTCCCGTCGCCACGTCGGGTCGCTCGGAGGCTCTGCCGCACACGGCCAGTCAGCTGCCGCTCGTCGGCCTGATCGGCCTCTTCGCACTGGCGATGGCACTCGGCGTGCGCGCCATGCGCCACTCGGTCGCCTAGCGCCCAACGCCGGTTACCAGTTTCCGGTTTCCAGTTTCCCAGCTGGAAGCCGGCAACTGGAAGCTGGTAAACATTTACATATGCCTGTCTGGCTGGTCCTCTCGCTCTTGGCCCAGGCTCCGCAACCGCGGGCGGCATTCTCGTCGCGCTCGGAGCTCGTGGTTCTTCGTGTGAGCGTCGTCGATCGCCACGCAGGCTTCGTCAGCGGGCTGCCCCGTGAGGCGTTCGTCGTGCACGAGGACGGCCGCCCGCAGCCGGTCGAGTTCTTCGAGAACGAGGACACGCCCGTGACGGTCGGTCTCCTGATCGACAACAGCGGCAGCATGCAGCCGCGGCGCGACAGCGTGATCGCCGCCGGCATGGCGTTCGCCGGCTCCAGTCATCCCGCGGACGAGCTCTTCACGCTGAACTTCAACGAGCAGGTCTGGCCCGGGCTGCCGCCCGAGCACCCTTTCACGAGCGATCGCGACGAGTTGAGGCGGGCCCTCGATCAGTCGACCACGCGAGGACAAACCGCGCTCTTCGACGCCATCGCCGCGGGACTCCGTCAGCTTGACGAGGGGCACAAGACGAGAAAAGTCCTCGTGGTCGTCAGCGACGGCGGAGACAACGCCAGCCATACGGGCTTCGCGGAGGTCCTTGACGCCGCCCTGCGCAAGGACGTCGTCATTTACACCATCGGCATCTACGATCCCGACGACCACGACGCGAAGCCCGGCCTGCTGCGCCAGATCGCGGACGCCACCGGCGGCGAAGCATTTTTTCCGCGCGAGCTCACCGAGGTAACGCCGCTCCTGGAACGCATCGCGCGCGACATCCGGAGCAGCTACACGATCGGCTACGCCCCGCCCGGCGACGCGGCGAGCGGCCGCCGGCGCAGCGTTCGCGTGGACGTGCACTCGCCCGACGGCCGGAAGCTGGCCGTTCGCGCGCGTTCGTCGTACATCAGCAGCCGCGCGGAGGGCGGCCATGGGAAATAGCCGCGAGCGGATTGCCGTGGTACTCCGGACAGTCGAGCGATTGCTCCTGCTGATCGCGGTTGTGTCGATCGGATTCTACGCGGGCGTGCGCGTGGCCGCGGCGCGAGAGCAGGCCTCGATCTCTCACGAGCTCGATAACCTCGCCAGGCCGCGAACCGTGGCGGAGAGACACCCCCGGGCGGCCCGCGATCTCGTCTGGCGCATCGAAGTGCCGCGCCTGCATCTTTCGGCGGGCGCGCGCGAAGGCGTGGACGCCCGTACGCTCCGCGGAGCCGTCGGCCACATCCCCGGAACCGCTCTGCCGGGGGCGCACGGGAACGCGGGATTCGCCGCGCACCGCGATACGTTCTTCGGGCCGCTCAAATCGGTCCGGACGGGGGACGAGGTGGTTGTGACGACGGCGCTCGGCGTGTTCCGCTACGCGGTCACCGGCACCCGCATCGTCGAGGCTGAAGACGTCACGGTCCTCGATCCCACGTCCGACGCCGTACTCACGCTGGTCACGTGCTACCCCTTCGACTATGTCGGCAGCGCGCCCCAGCGCTTCATCGTCCGCGCGGCGCTCCAGGGCTTCAGCGCCTTTTGATCGCGGCCGATCGGCGTGCCGGCCGCGAAGAGACCGCACACGGCGACGGCGATCTGGCGCATGGGCGTCTCTGCTCCTCTCGCGCGACTCCGACACGCTACACTAGTGGATCTTGGGTCCGACCTCTCCGCGTCGTTCGACTACGCGCTGGGTGGCAGTCATCGCGGCCGGAATCATCCTCGTCGCCGTCGCGCTCGTCTGGCGATCCCGTCCGAGTGGCTTCGCCCTCCAGCCGTCCCCGGACCAGAACGTGCTCCTGGTCACTATCGACACGCTGCGGGCCGACGCGCTGTCGGCGTACGGCGGGCCGGTGCGCACGCCGAATCTCGATCGCCTGGCCAGCCACGGCGCGCGGTTCACCTTCGCGCACGCGCACACGGTGGTGACCCTGCCGTCGCACACATCCATCCTCAGCGGGCTGCTTCCCTATCAGCACGGCATGCGCGACAACAGCGGGTTCCGCGTGAGGCCCGGGACGCCGACGCTCGCGACCCGGCTGAAGGCGTGCGGCTTCGCGACCGGCGCATTCGTCGGCGGGTTCCCGCTCACGAAGCGGTTCGGCCTCACGCCCGGGTTCGACGTCTACGACGACCAGATGCCCGAAACACGCGGCGCGGTGGAGATCTCGATGCCCGAGCGGCGCGCGGACCTCGTCGTGTCCCGCGCGCTCGACTGGATCGGGAAGCAGCCGACGCATTTCTTCGCCTGGGTCCACGTCTTCGACCCGCATTCGCCGTACAAGCCGCCCGCCGAATTCGCGTCGCAGTACCGCGCGCAGCCGTACTACGGCGAGGTCGCGTTCGTCGACCGCGCCCTCGGTCCCCTGTTCGACACGCTGGCCACGCTGTCACGCCCCACGCTCGTCATCGTGACGGCGGACCACGGCGAGAGCCTCGGCGAACATGGCGAGCTGACGCACGGCATGTTCGCCTACGAGGCGACGCTCCACATTCCGTTGATCATCGCCCACGTCGATCCGGGTCGTGCGAACGACACGGCCGGGGTCGTCGTCGACGCACCGGTCCGCCACATCGACATCGTCCCCACCGTGCTCGACGCGATCGGCGCCGGGGCGGACCCGGCGCTGCTCGGCCGTCCGCTGCGCGCCGTCATCGCCGGTCAGGACCGCGGCGATCGCCCGGCGTATTTCGAGTCGATGACGTACAACCTCGTGCGCGGCTGGGCGCCGCTGCGGGGCGTCGTCGCGGAGCGCACCAAGTATGTGGACCTGCCGATCCCCGAGCTGTACGACCTGGCCGCGGATCCGAAGGAAACGCGCAATCTGGCGTCCGCCACCCGCGACCGCGTCCAGGCGCTGACCAACCTGCTGCGGACCTACAACGTCGACCCGCCGAATCGTCCAGGCCGCGAGACCGCGGAGGCGGCCGCGGCGCTCAGGTCGCTCGGCTACGTCCAGGGCAGCGCGCCCGCGCGCGCGTCCTACACCGAATCGGATGACCCGAAGCGCCTCGTGGACATCGATCGGGACCTGCACACGGCGACGACGCTGACGCAGGAGGGTCGAAGAGACGAGGCGATCGCCATGCTGAACAGCGTGATCGCGCGGCGGCCGGACACCGCGGACGCGTACATCTCACTCGCGCACGCGTACTGGGAAGGCGGACAGCCGCAGCCGGCCATCTCGGCTCTGGAGCACGCGCTCTCGAGCGGCGCGCCGGATCGCGACGTGCGCATCCGGCTGGGGATCTACCTCGCCGAAAGCCACACCGACAGCGCGCGCGCGATCACGCTGCTCGCAGGCATGTCGGCCGAAGACGTCGAAGCCTTGAACGGGTTGGGCGTCGCGTACGGCGACGCCGGGCGCTACGACGAAGCGATCGGAGCGTTCAGGAAGGTCCTCACGCTCGACGCCACCAACGGGCTCGCGTTTCAGAATCTCGCGTCGATGGTGCTGCGTGAAGCGCTCGCGGCGAAGAGCGAGGCCGGCCGTCGCGCCAAGGTCGCCGAGGCCGAAGCGTTCGCGCGGAAGGCGATCGAGGTCGATCCGGCGTTGCCCGACGCCTTCACGACGCTCGGCGTCGCCTTGTCGACGTCGGGCCGCAAGGCGGAGGCGATCGCCAGCTGGAAGCGGGCCGTCGAGCTCGATCCCTCGCAGTTCAACGCCCTGTACAATCTCTGGCTCGAGCTCGCGGCCGCCGGCCGCCGCGATGAGGCCTCCGCCTACGGCCGCCAGTTCGTCGCCACCGCCCCCCCCGCCTTCTTCCAAGCCGACATCGCCCGCGTCCAGCAGTACCTCGGCGGCGGCTAGACCGGAGTCTGACCCCGAACCGGCCGCCGGAGGTGCAAGTCGGAGTCTGACTCCGGTTTGCACGCCTTTCGCGGGGGTCTCGTCAATTAGTTGGGGCGGTGTTGGCGCATGACGGCACGGATGGTATTGCAAAAACGACTCTGGCACCGGCCACGGCGTTACTTGACGACGAACGCGGTCTCGCGGCTCGATGTCCCTTTGCCGAAGGAGATGCGGACGCGCAGACGGCAGGCGCCCGGAGTCAGACTCCCCAGGTCCACATGAAAGACCGGCTTACTTGATGACGAAGCCGCTCTCGCGGGTGGCCTTGGCCGCGCCGTCGGCGAGCGTGGCGCGGAGAACGTAGGCGCCACGCGCCAGGCCGGCCAGGGGGATGACGTGCTGGATCTTGATCCGGTCGCCGCTGGTGAAGGACGGCGAGAACGAGCGGACGGCCTTGCCGTCGGCGTTGATGACGTCAATCGACGCCAACGGGCGCGCGGCGCTCCGCATCGTCCCCTCGACGTACACGCGCAGCGTGTCGCCCGCCGTGAAGACGCGATCCGCGGACGGCGGGAACGGCAGCGCGGGCGCCGGGTCCTCGGTGGGCAGCACGACGAGCGCCCCGCGCTGGGCGGGCCGCGGCCGGCGAGGCGCGATCGGCACGCGGGACCCTTCCGCGTAGTTGACACTCAGGCCGCCGAGCACGACCGGCGCGGCGCGGAAGTCCGGGACGTCCAGGTCGAGATAGACGCTGCCGCCTTTCGCCAGCTTCGCGCTGGTCGCCGACACGCGCAGCTCGTACCGGCCGGGCGCGAGATCGAACGTGTCACCGACCTGATAGGCGACGCGCTCCGGGACCGGCTCCCCGGGCTTCAGCGCGGAGAGCGTGAGATGCCCTTCCAGGCCGACCATCGATCGAACCCTCGCCTTCTTCGGATCGACGACCAGGACCTCGTACTTCAGCGTGTCGCGAAAGCGCCCGTCGCGCTCCTGCAGCGTCGCGGACGCCGCGGACACCTCCAGCGCCATCGCCACGCGCGTCATCGCGCCGGAACCGGGGAGCGCGATCGCCGTCAACCGCAACGGTAGCTCGGCCTTCGGCAGGACCCCGGCGGACAGGGCGACCATCTCGTTGCTGTTCTTCGCCGGAGGCGGCGCACCGCCCGGCATGTAGCCATGACGGAAGCGCAGCTTCCATTCCGGGTGGCCGGGGATCTTCACGTCGAGCGGACGGTAGTCCTTTCCTTTCGGATCCGCCGGGTAGAACCCGAGGAGGTAGTAGTGATCGAGATCGTCCACGATCCGCTTCAGCCCGGACGTGAAATCGTCGGTGTTCGTCACCGCGAAACCGCCGGATGCCTCCGACGTAATCTCGAGGCCGTGCTGGGCCTGCCGGACGACGCTGTACCAGTCCGCCATCTCGTTGGAGCATGGATCGTCGGCTGGCGAGGGCGCGGGGAAACACTCCGCCGGGAGATCCTTCGACTCCACTCTGCCCCGCGGGTCGATTGCATACGTGGCAACGTTGGCGCGCCGCATCGCTTCCATCATGTCCACCAACGCCTGATCGTGATACGGCGTCGCAGGAAGCTTCGTCAGAGCCGCGATATTGCCCGAGGCATAGTCGACGCCCCCCTGCGGCGCCTCGCCAGGTGGCGCCATCGCGCCGAACAGACCCGTCAGGTCTTTCCCGATGCCTTCCGAAAGCAGCACGAATGCCTTGCGCCGCGCGTCTCCAGCGCCGAGCATCCGGGCGGCGTCCTGCAGCGTCTTGTACTGCGCCATATTGTCGAAGAAGTCCTGGGGCGAGGCCTTCTGGTTCTTCGAGACGGTCTCCAGATTCGCACCTTCGGGATCGAGACGCCCGCCCGTCTGCCCATCGACGGCAGGGTGGGGCCGCCGCCACGACTGCCGCGCCTTGAACGCCTCGATCGCCGCAGACAGCAGCGACCGATCGTCGGTGACGAGCGTGTTGTGGTCGCCGCTGGTGAACAGCACCGCCATGGACGACCGGGGGCCGAGGTCCGCGAGCACCTTCCGCGCAATTTCCTTCGCGCGATCCGTCCGGCTCTTCCAAATGTGGAGGTCGTCGACCACCACCACGATCAGGCGGCCGGACTGCGCCGTCTGATTGCTCGCGACGTCACGCTTGACGGCCGGCGGCCGCTCCGGCGCCGCCGTGTCGGCCGGCGCCTCGTGCGACACCTCGTCGAACGTGGCGATGGTCTGCGGCTTCTTGCGGTCGAGCAGGGCAACCTCGGTCTGCTTGATGCCGCGGACAGGATTGCCGTCCTTGTCCACGACGACGACGTCGACCTGCACGAGATCGACCTTCGCGCGGAACGTAGGCGGCTGCGCCTGCGCCACGAGCGCCGCGAAGAGCGAGACGGCCGCCAGCGGCTTGGTCATGACTGTGAACTATGAACCGTGAACCGTGAACTGCGAACTGTAAACCGGGAACTACCGTGACAGGTCGATGACGTCGTTGTAACTGCTGACGCGCCCTTCGGCGAATGCCGCGAGCAGCACCGAGATCGGATTGAGCAGCGTCTCCGAGCGCGGTCCCGGGCCGGAGGGGGGCACGAAGCCCGGCGGCATCGGGGCGAAGCCCGGCGGAATCTGGGCGATGCCCGATTGCGGGTCCGGCTGGCCGCCGTTCGGGATCCGCATCAGGCGTCCCTGGCTGTTGAAGCACGCGCGGATGAACGTGCTCCGCGTGTCGGTCGGCAGCGCGCCCACGGTGTCGTAGAACCGCTGCCACGCGTCGGCGCCGCTGCTGGTGCCTTGCGGGCGAAAAAGATACTGCTCCACGTTGGACGTGTAGAACACGCTCACCGTCGCATGGTGCAGGTCCAGATACCGTCCGACCGAGCGGAGCGCCTTCGGCCCGGCGAAGTCGCCGACCAGCGGCACGATGAGGTTGCGCTCCTCGAGATCGCGGAGCGTCTGGTAGATGTCCTCGCTCGCCAGATAGGCCCGTTGCACGCCCTGCCCGTCGTCGGTGGTCATCAGATCTTTATAGGACGGGAACGGCTGCCAGCCTGAGCCCCTTCCGAACGAATACCGGAGCTCGGGGCCCGCGCTGTAGAACGCCTGGTAGACGTAATCGATCCCGGCCAGGTCGGTCCGGCTCAGGCTGAAGCCGTGCTGGCGCTGGAGGCGCGCGTAGATCTCCGCCCGGTTGCGCTCGAACGCGACGGCGTCCGGCTCCTCCTTCTCGAACGCGGTCAGCAGCGCGTACGCGCTGTCGTTCGGAAGCGTCTCGGCCGGAACCGGCCGCGAGAACAGCCGCGAGAGGAACTCTTCGCGCGTCGGCGACATCTCGATCAGCGCTTTGTACATCAGGTGCAGGAGCATGTTCTGCCGGCGGATGTCGACGATGAAGGCGATGCGGGGCTTCAGCGCGGCGATGTAGGTGAAGTTCTGATCCGGACCCACGCCGACGTACGCGCTCACCGGCACCAGCGTCCGCTGCAGCCTGGGGATCACGCGCTGAAACACCATCTCGTTCGAGACGAGGTTGTCGGAGCGGAAGAAGCCGTTCGGTTCGGAGAACTCGGTGACGAGGGTCCAGAAGGTGCGGTCGTCGAGCCGCGCGGGGATCGCCTCGGTCAGGGCCCGTGACGTCGGCGTGACGCACAGCATCAGCGCCGCGGCCGCCAGCGCCAGGAGGCCGAACTTCACGGTCGTGCCACCCGAGGACATCGCGCAGACATGATAACTGGATCTTCCCCCTACAGGCGGCAAAGGAAGCCTAAAGCGCATCTCACAAACTGCGACGCGGCTGACTGGGGCCAGCGAACGAGCGGCAGCGAGTGAGCCGCGCGAACGGCGCGCGCCGGCGCAGCGGCGCGCGAGAGAGCGTGTCGGGGAGTCCGAGGGGCGAAGCCCCTCGGACAAGACTAAAGCTTCACGGAGAGGGGGCGCCCTGAAAATTTCACAGACTGGGTGACCGGCTGGCCGGCCAGGCGGGCGACCACGTCCCGGACGAGGGGGGCGCGCATCCGCGACCCGGGCACCAGGGACATCGAGAGGCGTCGATCGCGATCCGTCCACGCGAACGCGATCCCCATCCACCCGCCGCGCCGGTACTCGAACGACCTGCCGTCGTCCTCGAACATCTCGAATGATCCGTCGGCGCCGGGATACACCGTCACGGTCAGCGGGCCGTCCACCGGCTCGGCGGTGTATTGCTTGACGGGCCCCATCGGCACGATCGCGCCCGCGCGGACGTAGAGCGGCATGGTCGCGAGATCGACGGCGCGGTCGATCTCGCGGCCTCCTTCGGCCCTGACCTCCGTCCAGAAGTCGAACCACGCGCCGCGGGGCAGATACACCCGCCGCGAGGTGGCGCCCTTCTCCACCACCGGCGCGACCAGGATGTCGCGGCCCCAGAGGTACTGGTCGCCCCGCGCGACGGCCGCCGGATCGTCGGGATAGTGCAGCCACAGCGCGCGCACGATCGGCATGCCCGTCTGCGCCGTCTCGTGCACCGTGGAATACAAGTACGGCATGAGCCGATAACGCAGCTCGAGATACTTCTTACAGATCGGCTCGACCTGCGCGTTGTGCAGCTCCGCGTCGGGAGGGCGGCCGGCGCCCTGATACGTCGCGGTCTCCTCCGGCCCGAGCTCACCGAGGTTCCAGCCCCACGGCAATCGCAGGTGCCACGTGCGGCCGTGCGAGCGGAAGAGCGGGCAGAAGGCGGCGAATTGAAACCACCGCACGTAGAGATCCCCGAGGAGCTCCGGCGTCGGTACGAAGCCGCCGATGTCGGTGCCCCAGTACGGAATGCCGCTCAGTCCCGTGTTCACGGCCACGGGCACGTGCGTCTTGAGCGTCTCCCACGTCGAGTAGACGTCGCCGGACCACAGGAACGCGCCGTAGCGCGCCATGCCGGCATACCCGTTGCGGTGCAGCGCGAACGGCCGTTCGCCGGGGCGCCATACCTGCGACCCTTCCCAATACATCCGGATCCGGTTCAGGCGCGACGGCGCATCGAGCCCGTCGCCCTGGTCGGGCCACCAGCCGTCGATCCCCAGGTCGAAGACCCCTTTGTGGTGCGGCCAGTAGCAGCCGGCGCTGCGCTCGTTCGGCCAGCTCCCCTTGGTAACGTCGCCAGTCGCATCGGGCGTGCGGCCGCTCCGCTCCGGCGTCGCGCACGGATCCTTCACCGTGCCCGTCAAGTGCCTCCCCTCGATCACGACGTGGAGGACCACCTTGTAGTGCAGCGCGTGCAGATCGCCGATCGCCTTCTTCGGATCGGGGAACGTTTCTTTCTTCCACGTGAACTCGCCGTTGTGCGTGTTCCATCCGGACGGACAGAAGTCCGTGCCGAGATAGATCAGCGCGTCGCACGGCAGGTTCTTCTCCCGCATCGTCTTCGCGACCCACAGGATCTCGTCGGGGCCGGCGAGCGTCCGGTGCGACTGTTGGTAGCCGAACGACCAGAGCGGCGGCATCTCGGGAAGCCCGGTGATCCGCGCGTACTCGCGCATGATCTCGGCCGGCTTGTTCGACACGACGACGAAGCAATCGAGCGGGAGCGGCGGCGCCGCGGTCATCTTCCCCTTCGGGCCCTTGAGATCGAACGCCCCGAAGGGTTGATGGATGAAGAGCGCCCAGCCGGCCGTGCCGATCAACCACTGCACCGGCACGCGGCCGCCGTGCGTCCGCAACTGGTATCCGCCCTGCCCGTTGCGCATCGCGTCGACGGCGCCGCGCCGATCGAACTGCGGCCCGCCTTCGCCGAACGCCAGCAACGGCGCGTCGCCGATCAGGAACTCGAGGACTCCCGCCTCGTCGATCGCGAGCTCCTGAACCGTCTTCCCCGCTGAATCGGCCACGCGCACCTTGAGCGGCGATCGGGACACGCTCACCAGGAGCGCGCCCATCTTCACCGCTGCCGATCCCGCCACGGTGCGTCGCTGCTCGGCGAGCGGCACGAGCCCGCCGTCGCGATTGAGATCGCCGTCCGGCGCGCCTTTCGGGAGGATGGAGACGCGGACCGTCACCGGGGAGATCGACGCAATCCGCAGCTCGACCGGTTGTCCGCCAATCGTCAGCGCCTGGCCCTGCGCGTCTGTGTCGACGCGAAGCAGCATCGCCGCCCCGGCGACGCCCATTCCCCTCAGCGCGTCCCGGCGTGTGAGTGTCCTTGTCAAAGCCTAAAGCCCAACGCCCAAAGCCCAAAGCCCAAAGCCTACTTCGCGCTGAAGGTGAAAATCGTTTTCGAGTCGTAGCTCTTGCCGGGCCGCAGCTCCGTCGACGGGAAGTTCTTGTGATTCGGCGAATCTGGGAAGTGCTGCGTCTCGAGGCACAGGCCCGTGCGCAGCGCGTAGACGTGCCCGTTCTTGCCCCTGATCGTGCCGTCGAGGAAGTTGCCGGAGTAGAACTGGAGGCCCGGCTCGGTCGTGGAGATTTCCAGCGTGCGGCCGCTCGCCGGGTCCGTCAGCCGCGCCGCGAGCTCGAGGCCGGGCCCCTTCCGGTTGAGGACCCAGTTGTGGTCGTAGCCCTTGCCGTTCTTCAACTGCGCGTTGTCCTGATTGATGCGCGCGCCGATCGCCGTCGGCTGGCGGAAGTCGAACGGCGTCCCGGCCACCGGCGCCAGCTCGCCGGTCGGAATCAGCGTATCGTCGACCGGCGTGTAGCGATCGGCGTTCAGCATGAGCTGATGGCCGAGGATGTCCCCCGACCCTTCGCCCGCCAGGTTGAAGTACGTGTGCTGCGTCAGGTTCACGACCGTCGGCTTGTCGGTGGTCGCGTGATACTCGACGATGAGCTCGTTCGTGTCCGTCAGCGTGTAGGTCACGCGGGCCGCCAGCGCGCCGGGATACCCCTCTTCCCCGTCCGGGCTCGTCCTCGTGAAGATGGCCGACGCGCCCGCGGGCGTCTCCTTCGTCGCGACGCTCCACAGGACTTTGTCGAACCCCTTGTTGCCGCCGTGGAGATGGTTCGGGCCGTTGTTCGTCGCGAGGACGTACCTCTTGACATCGAGGGCGAAGGTCCCCTTCGCGATTCGGTTGCCGTAGCGGCCGATGATGGCGCCGAAGAACGGCGGCGTCGGATCCGCGAAGTACTGATTCGACTGATCGAACCCGAGGACGACGTCCGCGAGCTGACCGGCGCGGTCGGGCACCTTGAGCGAGCTGATGATCCCGCCGTAGGTGATGGCCTGGACTTCCATCCCGTTCGCGTTCTTGAGCGTCACCTGCTCGACAGGCTTGCCCTGGAACATCACGTTGGTCGTGGTGTGACTCACGGTCGCTCCAAGGAGACCGGCGCAGGCGAGCGCGGCGGCAGTTCGCAGCAAACTGATCATGCGCCGCATTGTAAACGATTACCTTCCGCGCCAGCGATGACGTATATTCTGCCCCGGCGTGACTTCGACTTCGTCCTCCGGCGGCGGACTCCAGTTCACGGACGTCCATAAGTCCTTCGGCGCCGTCAAGGCGCTGCGCGGCGTCACGTTCGCGGTCGCCGAGGGCGAAGCGCACGCCCTCATGGGGGAGAACGGCGCGGGGAAATCCACGCTGCTCAAGGTGCTCGCGGGGATTCTGCAGCCCGACGCCGGCGACGTGCACCGCTCGAGCGCGGCATCGGCATGGTCTACCAGGAAATGCTGAGCTTCCCCAACCTGACCGTCACGGGAAACATTTTCGCGGGACGCGAGCTCACGCGCGGCGGACGGCTGCGGCACGCCGAGATGCGGGACCGCACGACGGCGATTCTCGCCGAACTGCACCTGGCGATTTCCCCGGATGCCGCGGCGGAGTCGCTGTCGGTCGCCCATCGGCAACTGCTGCAGGTCGCGCGCGCGCTCGCGTTCAAGTGCCAGATTCTGGTCCTGGACGAGCCGACCACCTCCCTGACGGACGCGGAAGCCGACCACCTGTTCGCCGTGCTGGAGAAGCTCAAGGCGGGCGGCGTCACGCTCCTCTACGTCTCGCATCGGATCCCGGAAGTCTTCCGGCTCTGCGATCGCGTCACGGTGCTGCGTGACGGCGCCTTCGTGGAGACCTGCGCGCGCCGCGACGTCACGCCCGATCACATCGTCCGGGCGATGGTCGGACGCGAGCTCCCTCCACGCGGCGCCTTCGCCAAGGCTACGGCGCCCAAGGCCGCCGCGGAACCGATTCTGGCCGTCGAGTCGCTCGCGCGCCGCCCGTGTTTCACGAACGTGACCCTGTCGGTCCGTCCCGGCGAGATCGTCGGGCTCTTCGGCCTGGTGGGCTCGGGCCGCTCCGAGCTGCTCGAAACCATCTTCGGCCTCTTTCCGCCCGATGCCGGGACGGTGCGGGTGGACGGACAGCCGGTCGCGGCCTCCTCCCCTCGCGCGGCGGCGCGCGCCGGCATCGCCCTCGTCCCCGAGGAGCGCCAGCGCCAGGGACTGCTCTTCAACCTGACGATCCGCCACAACCTGGTGCTGCCGGACCGCACCATCAAGGGTGATGTGCTCGTGCGGGCGGGCCGCGAACGGCGCGACGCCCAGGGACTCGTGGACGCGTTCCGAATCAAGGCGTCCGGCGTCGAGATTCCTCCCGACGCGCTGAGCGGCGGCAACCAGCAGAAGGTCGTCGTCGCGAAGTGGCTGGCGACCTCGCCGACAGTCCTCCTCCTCGACGAACCGACCAAGGGCGTCGACGTCGGGGCGAAGTTCGAGATCCACGAGATCATCCGGCGCGAAGCGCGGCGAGGCGCCGGGTGCCTCGTCGCATCGAGCGACCTGCCGGAGATCCTGGTGCTCGCCGATCGCATCCTGGTCATGCGCGAAGGACGCATTCAGGGACAGCTCGAAGGGGCCGAGGCCACCGAGGAATCCGTCATGCACCTGGCCACGCACGAGGTCTCCGCCCCCGCCCGGGCGAAGTCTCAGCCGGACCATGGCGAGAGCTCGCCGAAGCCGCTCCGCGGCGAAGGCGGGCCCGCTTGAAGAGGCTCTGGGAAGTCCGCGAGCTCAGCACCGTCGCCATCCTCGTGTTCGAGATCCTGTTCTTCACCTGGTATCTCTGGCCGGACGGGACCCGGTCCCACCCGTTCCTCAACGCGAACAACGGCCTCCTGATCCTCAAGTACTCCGCCATCTACGGCATCGCCGCCGTCGGCGCCTCCATCGTCATCATCTCGGGCGGCGTCGATCTGTCGCCAGGGGCCGTGATGGCGCTCTCGGGCGTCGTCGGCGCGCAGCTCTTCGTCGTCAAGGACTGGCCGCTCGGGCCCGCGATGTCGACGGGGATCCTCGTCGGACTGGCGGCCGGGCTGCTCAGCGCCGCGCTCGTCGTGCTCGTGAAGCTGCCGCCGTTCATCGCGACGCTCGGCGTGATGGGCATCGCGCGCGGCACGGCCTTCATCATCACCGAGGGGCAGTACTTCGACGCCTCGAGCAAGCTCGTCGGCGGCTGGCGGCCGCTCGGTCTGCCGGCGGACTGGGTGGCGCCGCTCATCATGATCGCGCTCGCCCTGGTCTTCCAGGTGCTGATGACGATCTTCCAGTGGGGACGGTCGGTGTTCGCGGTGGGCGGCAACGAGACGGCGGCGCTCTTCTCCGGCATTGCCGTGAGCCGCGTCAAGGTGTCGGTGTACGCGCTCGCGGGACTGCTGGCCGGCGTCTCCGGCGTCGTGCTCGTCCTCGTCCAGGGCCAGGGAAAAGCCGACCTCGCCAACGGCTACGAGCTGGATATCATCGCATCGTCCGTTGTCGGCGGGGCAAGCCTGGCCGGCGGCCGCGGTTCGGTCCTCGGCGCGGTGCTCGGCACACTGATCTTCGGCGTGCTGCGCAACGCGCTGCCGCAGATCCCGGGGGCGACGTTCTACGACAGGTTGATCGTAGGCTTGGTTGTGATCGTGATCGTTGTGATGGACCAATTACTGCTCAAGAAGAGAGGGTAACGAGCCGACGGCCAACCACGAAGGTCACGGAGTGACCTTCGTGCAAACCCGTCGGGCCGTGCCCGTGGAGGCTGTGAATGCGTGGATGTTTCGTCCTGGCCATGGTGCTGAGTCTCGCGGTATCGGGGTGCGGCGGCACGAAGGAGGCGCCCGCGACGGCGCAGCGGCTGCGGTTCGCGGTGATCCCCAAATCGCTCGACATCCCGGTCTTCAACTATGCGAAGATCGGCGCCGATCGGCAGGCGAAGGCATACGGCAACGTCGACGTCCTCTGGAACGCGCCGGCGACTCCCGATCAGCTGAAGCAGAAGGAAATCCTCGAATCGGCGATCACGCAGAAGGTGGACGGGATCGCGATCTCGTCGCTGAACGGCGACTTCCTGACCGACACGATCAACAAGGCGATGGACGCCGGCATCCCGGTCGTGACGTGGGACTCGGACGCGCCGAAGTCCAAACGGATCGCGTTCTACGGCGTCGACGACTTCGCCGGCGGCCGCATCCTCGGCGAGCAGGCCGTACGCCTCCTGAACGGCAAGGGCCAGGTCGCCATCATCACCAGCGTGGGCGCCACCAACCTCCAGCGCCGCCTCGACGGCATGAAGGAAGCCCTTGCGAAGGCTCCCGGCATCCAGATCGTCGAGGTCTTCGACATCAAGGAAGACACGGTCCGCTGCGCCGAGCTCATCGCGACCGGGACGAACCGCTACCCCGACCTGGCCGCCTGGCTGTCGACCGGCGGCTGGCCGGTTTTCACGAGAAACGCGACCGCGGCCATCGATCCGGCAAAGACGAAGCTGATCTCGTTCGACACAATCCAGCCGGCGCTCGATCTGCTTCGTGAAGGCAAGGTGTCGGTGCTCCTCGGCCAGAAGTACTTCGGCTGGGGCACCGAGTCGGTCAAGCTCCTCTACGACATCAAGCACGGCAAGATGCCGACGTCGCCGATCATCGACTCCGGCGTGGACCTCGTCACGAAAGAGAACCTCGACGACTACATCGCCAAGTGGAAAAAGATGGAAAGCGGAGGCTAGGTGCAGGCTCGCCCGTCGCGCCTTGCGATCCGGGCGCCGCGCTCCGGGAGTCATATCGCGAACCACGGGGAAGGGACACCACGCTGAATATCGGGGAGATCGCGCGGCGCGCCAACGTCTCGACGGCCACGGTCTCGCGGACGCTGAACCAGACCGGCACCGTGCGTCCGGAGACCGCGCGCAAGGTCTGGCGCGTCGCCGCGGAGCTCAATTACTATCCGAACAGCCACGCCCGGGCGCTCGTGTCCGGGCGCAGCCGGCTGCTCGGCTTGATCGTCTCGGACATCACCAATCCGTTTTTCCCGGAGCTCGTCCACAGCTTCGAGGCGCTCGCCACCCAGCAAGGCTACGATCTGATCCTGACCAGCACCGGCTACCAGACGGCGCGCATGATCGGCTGCGTACGCCGCATGCTCGAGCGCAAGGTCGACGGCGTCGCCATGATGACGTCCGAGATGGACCTGGGCCTGATCAAGGAGCTCGCGCGCCGCGGCGTGCCGCTCGTGTTCATGGACGTCGGCCGCGTCGGTCCACGCATGAGCCACGTGCTGATCGATTACGCCCACGGCATCCACCAGGCCGTGGATCACCTCGCCGGCCTTGCACACAAGCGGGTCGCGTTCATCACCGGTCCGCTCGATCTGCACTCGGCGCGCACGCGGCGCCAGGCGTTCCTCGACGGCATGCGCGCCCACCGGATCAAGATCGACCCGAAGCTCGTGCGGGAAGGCACGCACACGGCGGAGGGGGGCCAGCAGGCCATGGCCGCGATCCTCAAGGGAGCGAAGCGGCCGACGGCGGTCGTCTGCTCGAACGACTGGACGGCGATCGGCGCGCTGCACGCGCTCGACGCCGCGGGACTGCGCGTCCCCGAGGACGTCTCGGTCGTCGGCTTCGACGACATCCCGCTCGCCAGCTACACTCGCCCGCCGCTCACCTCGGTGCGGACGTCGGCCGGCGACGTCGGGTCGACGGCGTTCGACGCACTCTTTCGCCTGATCGGCGGCGAGCGGCTGGAGGGGGACATGTACCAGGTCCCGACGACGCTGGTCGTGCGCGCGTCGACCGCGAAGCCGAAGCGATCCTGAACCCTCCGCCGTCGTCCGCCTGAAGGCGGAAGCCACGAGATTCTCAGGCGCGCTTGTGGCTTCCGCCTTCAGGCGGAAGGCTGGGAATCTCCCACTCTTGTGGCTTCCGCCTTCAGGCGGAAGGTAACAGGCGCTCGAACGCGTCCGGCGGCAGGTCGGCGAGGGATCTGACGAAGACGTCGGCGTCCAGGAGGCCGTCCCTGGTCACGCCGACGCTCCGCATCCCGGCACGCCGCGCCCCCTCGACGCCGGCCGCGGCGTCTTCGACGACGATACAGCGGGGCGGCGGGACCTGGAGCCGGGCGGCGGCCTTGAGAAACACCTGCGGATCCGGCTTCCCCATCGTCACGTCCTCGGCCGACACGATGGCGTCGAGACAGCCTTCGAGGCCGGCGACGCGAAGCATCATCTCGACATTGACCAGCGGCGCGGACGAGGCGATCGCCTGCTTCCAGCCGCCGGCGCGGAGCGCCGCCAGCCATTCCCTGGCGCCAGGGAGCGGTGTCAACCCGTGTGCCTCCGCCAGTCGGCGATACTCGGCCTCCTTCTCCTCGCCGATGCGCTGCACGCGTGCGGCATCGACATCGGCGCCAAGCCACACCGGAATGATGCGATCGTTGCGCTGCCCGAAGCTCGCGAGGAACTGGGCATACGTCAGCTCCACGCCTTCCGGCCGCATCGTGTCTCGCCATGACAGCCAGTGAAGCTCCTCGGAATCGACGAGCGTGCCGTCCAGATCCCACAGGACCGCGCGCTCCTTCACTTCTTCGGGTCTTTCCGCTGGCCGTAGTACGCCGACGGACCGTGTTTTCTGAGGTGATGCTTGTCCACCAGAAACACGTCCGGGCGGGGCGCGTCGGGGTCCAGCGCGCGGACGCGCCACTCGACGCGCGCAACGTACTCCAGCACCTCGGCGTGCTCGATCGCCTTGAACACGTCGGCGCCCCAGGTGAACGGTCCGTGATGCGCCACCAGGACGGCCGTCATCTCCTCGGCCGAGATCCCCCTGGAGGTGAACGTCTCGACGATGACGAGGCCCGCGTTCTTCTCGTACTCGGTGTCGACTTCGGCCTGCGTCATCGGCCGCGTCACGGGCACGTCGCCCCGGAAGTAATCGGCATGGGTCGTACCCGTGCAGCGGACCGGCTGGCGCGCCTGCGCGAAGACCGTGGCGTACTCCGAGTGCGTGTGTACGATGCCGCCGATGGTCGGGAATGCGCGATACAGCTCGAGATGCGTCGGCGCGTCGGACGAAGGTCTGAGCTCGCCCTCGACGGGTTGCCCGGTCTCGAGCGACACGACGACCATGCGATCGGGCGTCAGGGCCTCGTACGGCACACCGCTCGGCTTGATGGCGAACACGCCGGCCTGTCGATCGACGGCCGACACGTTGCCGAAAGTGCCGAGGACGAGCCCGGTCCCCGCCAGCTTCTGGTTGGCGCGGTAGACGACATCCTTGAGATCAGACGCCGGCACCGGACGCCTTCTCTTTCACCGCGAGCAATCGTTTCATCAACGTCGCCAGGTCAGGCCGTCCGCCCGGGACGCCGCCGAAGGCGTCGTGCAGCTCGCGATAGATGCCGTAGAGCGCGTCGTAGACGCGGCGCGCGTCCGCGCGCGGCTCGAAGCGCTGCGCCTTCAAGGTGGTCATGCGGTCCTGCGCCTCGGTCCACGTGGCGTAGCCCCCATCACCCGCGCCGGCCGTCACGGCGGCGGCGACGGCGGCGCCCAGCGCCGGCGTCTGCGGCGACCCGGCAATCAGCATGGGCTGGCCGATGACGTCCGCGTAGATTTGCATGAACAGCTCGTTCTTCTCCGCGATGCCTCCGCAACAGACGACCCGGTCGATGGCGACGCCGTATGCGCGCAGCCGCTCGACGATCGCGCGCGCGCCGTAGGCGGTCGCCTCGATGAGCGCGCGGTAGATCTCGGCGCGCGTCGTGCGCAGCGTCTGCCCCAGGATCAGTCCCGTGAGCCGGGTATCGACGAGGACGGTGCGGTTGCCGTTGTTCCAGTCGAGCGCCACCAGCCCGGACTGTCCCGGGGACAGCGTGGCCGCCTCACGGGTCAGCTCCGCGTGAAGGGCCTCTCCGCCTTCGCAGATCCCTTCCACCCACCATTTCAGAAGGTCGCCGACCGCCGACTGGCCGGCTTCGATGCCGAAGTAATCCGGCATGATGGAACCGTTGACGATGCCGCAGATGCCGGGCACGTCCGCGATCGTGTCGGCGACGGGCGCGATCGCGCAGTCGCACGTGGACGTGCCGATGATCTTCACGAGCGTGCCGGTCCGGATGCCGGAGCCGACGGCGCCGTAGTGGGCGTCGAACCCGCCCATGGCGATCGCGATGCCGGGGCGCAATCCGAGCGCGCGCGCCCAGTACTCGCTCAAGGCGCCTGCCGGACGTCCCGGGGGGTACGCCTTGTCGTAGAGCCGATCGCGCAGGTCCGCGAGCTTCGGATCGAGCCGGCCCAGAAACGCCTTCGGCGGCAGGCCGCCCCAGGCCTCCGAGTACATCGCCTTGTGGCCCGCCGCGCAGATGCAGCGGACGATCGCCGCCGAATCATTCACGCCGGAGAGGACGGCCGGCACGAAATCCGCCAGCTCGACCCAGCTCGCCGCCGCGTCGAAGACATCGGGCGCGACCTTCAGGCAGCGCCAGATCTTCGACCACCACCATTCGGACGAATACGTCCCGCCGATGGGGGCCAGCAGCTCCGGCGCGTACACCCGCGCGGTCTCGGTGATCGCGACCGCTTCCGCGGCCGACGTGTGGTCCTTCCAGAGCCATGCGTGCGCGGCGAGATCGGTCTGCCACTTCGGGTCGATGGCCAGCGGCCGCGCGTGCGCGTCCACCGGAAGGGGCGTGGAGCCCGTCGTGTCGACGCCGATGCCGATGACGCGGTCCCGTGAGAACCCGGGCTCGCCGTCCGCCGCCTTCAGCGCGTCGCCGAGCGAGACGCGCAGGCCGTCGATGTAGTCCGCGGGATTCTGGCGCGCGAGGTGCGGCTGCTTCGCGTCGAGCAGCACGCCCTGATCCCCGCTCGGATAGTCGAACACGCGCGTCCCGACGACGCGTCCGTCGGCGGTGTCGACGACCACAGCGCGAACGGAATTCGTCCCGTAGTCGATCCCTATCGTGTAACTCGATGCGTCCATCTGATTCGCTGGTCAGTGACGGTCACGACGATCTCACGCCGGGCGCGCCGCGGGGGCAGCGGCCGCAGAGATCATTCTTCATAAAGAACGACACTCTCCCTGCGGGCTCTGCTCCACTGCGGACGCCGCGTGAGACCGTCCGTGACCCGCGTCACTACCCCACCAGTATCGGCGACACGACGTCCAGGACGTCAGGGCCCGTTCCCCGGGCGCGCGCCTTGTCGAGCGCCGGCTGCCGGGCGAGCACCCGGACCGCCTTGAGCGAGAGATTGGCGAAGTTGATCATGCTGCGCTCGATCGCGCGGGTCGGGTCCTCGCGGTAGGTGAACTGATCCTGGCTGTACCAGCCCTGGTAGTTCCGGACGAACGTCGTATACAGGTACTCCACCGACTCGGGGATCGAGATCGTCCCGAACATCAGATCCTGGTCGTTGCGCCCCTGGCGCGCGTCGTTGACGTCGAATTTGTGGACCGGCACGCCGGCGAACTCCGCCAGGTCGCATGCCGTCGACGCGGTCGTCGCCTCCATCTTCTGGTGCCCGTAGTCGATCGTCAGGCCGCAGTTGTTGCCACCGCACGCCTGGTTGACTTTCTGGGCGACGATGATGGCCGCGGCGGCGGTCGGGATCACCAGGAACAGCTCGCGCGGCTCGTACGGCTTGGGCTCGATCCCGAGCTTGACGCCCTGCTTCAGGCACTCCGTGTTGACGGCAATGAGCGCCTCGGTCAACCACTCGACCTGCTGTTTGTAGTCCACCTGGAAGTGATAATCGGCGCCGTCGGACCCCGGCCACACGCTGAGCACGCCGATCTTCATCAGCGTGCAGATCTCGAGGCCTTTCATGATTTCCTCGAGCGCCGCGCGGCGGAGCGAGGGGTCCGGATTGCACGGACCGCCCATCTTGAACTTCGGGTTCGTCCAGACGTTGATATTGCACGCGGTGACGGCGATCCCGAGCTCCGTGAGGAAGCCGTCCTGCGCGTGCCGGATCGCCGCGAGATCGAGGTCGCCGTTGAGCGTCTTCTCGAAGACGCTCTGGTGGATCTCGATTGCGTCCACGCCGGCCGCCTTCGTGCGCCGGCACTGCGCTTCGAACGTGTTGCTGAACGACGGGTCGTTCGAGTGGTAGCCCGGGGGCGCGAACCGATCGTAGAAATCACCCGCCGACCAGTGGCCGACGCTGTGCCTGATGTGCATGGTCTTCAGGAACTCGATCGATTCGTCGCGCCCCATGTAGGCGTGCTTCGAGGCGGCGTAGTTCAACTGGTCGGCGCTGAAACGGGACATGCCATCCTCCGGGACCGGCCATGCTACCATCCGCCGTCGCGCCTGTAAACGATTGCACCACGAGAGACGACCATGACCTCCCTTCGCCCCCTCGCGCTCATCGCGCTCATCGCCGCGCGGCCAGCGCCTGTTTGGAGATTCAGCGACGGAGGGTCAGAGACGGAGATGTGGAAATCGGCGTCCAGGAGTGGAAGATCAAGTAGCGCGGGTCAGGGTCGGCCGCCGGCCTCGCCGTAGCGTCAGCGAAGGCGGGCCCGCCGCGTCCACTCGCGTTCCACGTCCTCGGCGCTGATCTTGAACAGCATCAGTGCCTGATCCATGGGCGTGCCGTTGCTGACGTACTGAAGGAACACGGGAAAGTTCGGGCCGAGCCGCTCGGCGAGCACGCGAGCCCCGAGATAACTCTGCGCGTACGCCATCACCGCGTCGCGACCGTCGGCCGTGTTGAACGCCTCACTCAGGCTCGCCAGCGGGATCATCGCCTCCGCCGTCCGCAGATTCGCGACCAGCCGGGCATGATCGACGGGCTCGAGATACGTGGCCAGACCCTCATTGAGCCATCCAGGCACGCGCGGGTACATCTGGTGGATGACGGCGTGGACGTACTCGTGGGTGACGATTCGATCGAGCTCGGCCGGGTCGTTGAGCGCGCCGAGCACCGGAATCCTGATCCGGCCGTCGTAGGCGGCCGCCGCCCAGGATGGCGACCGAGTGATGTCGCGGAACTGCTGTCTCGTATAGAGAATCGTCGTGACGGTCTCGGCGGGATAGGCGTTCAACGCCTTGCCGATCCGGGCGTAGGCCGCTTCGAGCACTCCCGAGACGCGGGTGGCGATCGCCTGCTGCGCAGGCCCCTCGAACAGCACGGTGAAGCGCACGCCCGGCCGCGCGGCGAACGTCTCGTGCAGCGCCGCTTCCTTCTTCCACGCCTGGAGCTGCTGATAGATCGCGGGACTGCCGGGCGCCAGCTTGACGACGCGTTCGAACGACTTGATCGCCAGGTCGAGATCCCCCTGGCCATATGCGATACCGCCGAGATAATAGGAGGCTTGGACGTTGTCCGGCTCCGCTTGCAGCGCCCGTTTCAGTGACGAGATGGCTTGATCCTCGCGCCCGAGCAGGTGCGCCGCGAGTCCCGCACCCGTCAGCGCGCGGACGTCGCCCGGATTCGCCACGAGCACCTGGCGGAATGCCGATGCGGCGCTCTCACCGTCGCCGCGCTGGATGGCGTCCCAGCCGGCGCGCGCGGGGTCCTGCTGGATGGCCTGGGGCAGACCGGCAAGCAAGAGGATGAGAACGGAGATCGGCACGGTACCCGGCAGAGCAAGGGTGATGCCCGGGGTCTCTCCCCTGTTTCCGCGGACATGCCGGCGCCGGCGCTTACGGATTCGTTTCGGCGACGCCACGGCCGTCATGCGCCGGCGACGGCGTGCTATCGTGGGATCGCCTGCTCGCTGGAGGACTCATGGTCGTGAAAGTCGCGCTCGCCTGCCTGCTCGCCGCCGCCCCCCTTGCTGTTCAGCAGGAGGAGCGCCCCAAGGTCCCGAAAGACTCGCTCCTGGTCACGGTCACCGGGTGCCTGAAAGGACGCATCCTCAAGGCGGCCGACGTGCGGCAGGAAGACACGACGAGCGGCATCGTGATCCGCGGTCACGCGTTTCGGGTGTCCGGCAAGAAGGACGTGATGAAGACCGTGAAGGCAGACGACGGCCAGCGCGTCGAAGTCAGCGGCCTCGTCCGGAAGTCGGCGCTGATGGAGCCCGGCGTCAAGTTCAAGGGGGGCCGGATCGTCGTCGGCGGCGGGACGATGGCGTCGGGATCCGGCAACCTGCCGGATCCGGTCGAGAACCAGCTCGTCCTGGACGTGTGGACCGTGCAATCACTCGGCGGATCGTGCGGCTCCTAGGTCCGCCGTCTTCCGTCTTCCGTCGTGCTAATGCGTCATCGCGTAGATGATGTAGTTGACGCCCAGCTTGTAGGCTTCGTTGGACAGGTCGATCGGCGCGAACCCCGTATCCGACCATTCCCAGTACTGCGACACGTCGTTGTTGAAGTTGACGATCATCCGCAGCGGTTTCGAGTGGTCGTTGTTCGGGAACATGCCGTAGAACTGCGCCGGCCCTCCACGGTCGTACGCCTGCTTGAAGTCGAGCGTGGCGATTTCAAAGAACGAATGAAAGATCGGATGGTCGAGCGGCAGCTGGACGAGCTGCTCGTTCGGAAACATACGGCGCATCGACTCGCTGAAATTCTGCCAGTCGTACGGCCCGCGGAAGTCGTCGAAAATGACGAATCCGCCCTTCTGCAGGTACTCGCGAAACGCGACGACGTCCTTGTCGGAGAGCTGCATGAACCCGGGCTCCGACGCGTAGACGGCGGGATACTCGAAGAGCTCCGGATCGCTGACGTCGACGACGCGCGTGCCGTCGACGTGCGGGTTCATGTTCGTGATGGCGTTGAGAATCTTGATTAAGCTGGTTTCGGCGCGCGACCCTTCCCGGATGGGGATGTAGCCGTGGGCCCACGCCGGGAGCCCGCCGTAGTAATAGCCGCCGGGGCCGGTCGTGAACTTCAGGCGGGCGAAGACGAAGCGCCCGTCGTACGCCGGAGCCTTGTCGATCGGCGCGTCGATCGGACCCGACCGGAAGCGTTGGGCGGCGGCCGTGGCCGCGAGTACGACGACGAGAGCACACGAGAGAAGCGGCAGCCGCCAGCGACGCATTTCAACCTCCAGCCCCTCTGGCTTCGGTTTCCGTCTTCCGTCTTCCGTCTTCCGACTATCCCTTCTGCATAGACGCCAGGAAGTCGGCGTTGGACTTGGCCTTGCCCATCTTGTCGAGCAAAAGCTCCATCCCTTCGGTCGCCGACAGCGGTGCCAGGACCTTGCGCAGGACCCAGACGCGATTGAGGTCCTCGCGCGCCATCAGCAGCTCCTCTTTCCTGGTGCCGCTCTTCTGCATGTCGATCGCCGGGAAGACGCGCTTGTCGGAGAGCTTCCGGTCGAGATGGATCTCCATGTTGCCGGTGCCCTTGAACTCCTCGAAGATGACGTCGTCCATGCGCGAGCCGGTATCGATCAGCGCGGTCGCGATGATCGTCAGCGAGCCGCCTTCCTCGATCTTGCGCGCGGCGCCGAAGAAGCGCTTCGGCTTCTGCAGGGCGTTCGAGTCGAGACCGCCCGAGAGCACCTTGCCCGACGAGGGGATGACGGCGTTGTAGGCGCGGGCGAGCCGCGTGATCGAGTCGAGCAGGATGAGGACGTCCTTCTTGTGCTCGACGAGGCGCTTGGCCTTCTCGATCACCATCTCGGCGACCTGCACGTGGCGCTGGGCGGGCTCGTCGAAGGTCGAGGAGATGACCTCGCCGTGGACGGACCGCTGCATGTCGGTGACTTCCTCCGGCCGCTCGTCGATGAGCAGCACGATCAGGTACACCTCGGGATGGTTCTTCGCGACCGACTGCGCGATGCTCTGGAGCAGCATCGTCTTGCCGGTCCGCGGCGGCGCGACGATCACGCCGCGCTGGCCGCGGCCGATCGGGGTCATGAGGTCCATCACGCGCCCCGACAGATTGTCGGACCCGGTCTCGAGCTGGAAGCGTTCCTGCGGATAGAGCGGCGTCAGGTTCTCGAAAAACAGCTTGTCACGCGCCTGGTCGGGCGCCTCGAAGTTGACCGCCTCGACCTTGATGAGGGCGAAGTACCGCTCCCCTTCCTTCGGCGAGCGGATCTGCCCCGACACGGTGTCGCCGGTCTGCAGGTCGAACTTCCGGATCTGCGACGGCGACACGTAGATGTCGTCGGGCCCCGGCAGGTAGTTGTAGTCCGGCGCGCGCAGGAAGCCGAAGCCGTCGGGCAGCACCTCGAGCACGCCCTCGGAGAAGATGAAGCCGCTCTTCTCGGTCTGCGCCTTGAGGATCTGGAAGATCAGGTCCTGCTTGCGCATGCCGGTCGCGCCCGGGACCGCCAGGTCCTTCGCGATCGTCGTAAGCTCCTGGATGCTCTTGTCTTTCAGATCGGTGATGTTCAGCCGCGGCAACTGGGGCTGCGGCGGCGGCTGGGGCTGGGGCGCAACCGTGGGCGCGTCCGGCGGCGCGGGCCCGGCCTGCGCCTCCCGCACGGGGACAGGTTCGGCAGCGCCGTTTTCGCGCGGCGGCTGCGGCGAGCCGGGCGCCCTACGTCTTGAATGTGGCATGGAAAGTACTAACGGTTGACTCGGTGGTTGGTAGGTCTGAGGAGTATAGAAACTGGCCGGGCCGCGTGTCAAATAGTGCGTCAGAGGGTCCGGAGGCGTCTGGTTCCCGGCAGGAATGGCGTGGCGGCGATCTGGCCGTCGAACTGCCGGCCCCAGCGGCCCGGAATCGGCGTTCCGCAGTCAGGGCAGCACCCGTCCGCGGTGATGCGATAGGCGCGCACCAGGTACCCGTAGCGCTCGATCAGCAGGGCCGAACAGTGATGGCAGCGGGTATTCTCCAGGTCCGCCACGCGGCCGGGCAGATTACCGGCATAGACGTATCGCAGACCGGCGTTCTTCCCTATCGCCGCCGCGGCCGCGAGCATCTCTGGCGTGGTGTTGTCCGGGTCGGGCATTTTGTAGTCCTTGTGAAACGCCGTGACGTGCCAGGGAATGTCGGGCGACACCGTCGCGATGAACGCCGTGAGGCCCTTCAACTCGTCCGGTGCGTCGTTGAACCCGGGGATGAGGAGCGTGACGATTTCCAGCCACACGCCCATTTCGTGAAGACGGCGGATCGTGAACAGGATCGGCTCGAGCCGGCCGCCCAACTGGCGATAGTGCCTGTCGTCGAAGCTCTTGAGATCGACCTTGTACAGATCGATCCACGGCCGGATGAAATCGAGCACGCGCGGCGTGCCGTTGCCGTTGGACACAAACGCGGTCAGGAGACCGGCGGCGCGGGCTTCCCTGAATATGGAGACGCCCCACTCGGCGGTGATGAGCGGCTCGTTGTACGTCGACACGACCACGCGGGCGCCGAGGCGGACGGCGTCGGCCGCGAGCGCCCGCGGCGTCGCGTCGGCCGGCATCGACACCGCGCCCGGATCCCTCAGCGCCTGCGACGTGACCCAGTTCTGGCAGTAGGCGCAGTGCAGGTCACAGCCGAGCATCCCGAAGGAATACGCCAGCGCGCCCGGATGCGCGTGGAAGAACGGCTTCTTCTCGATCGGATCGCACTGGACGCCCCCGACGTAGCCCCACGGGACGTGGAGCGTGCCGTCGCGCACGAACCGCACTTTGCAGACGCCGGCCGCGCCCTCGGGAATCGGGCATTCGTGCCCACAGGCGTAGCAGCGGATCCGGTCTTTCGAGATCCGCTCGACCAGATCCGGCGCCGCCTCAGCCGTGCGAGCCGCGAGCAGCTCGGCCAGCGTGCTCATACCCCAGACTGTAGACTGTAAACTGGTAACTGTGAACTCCGTGAAAACCGTCGCCGTGATCGGCGCCTCATCCAATCGCAACAAGTTCGGCAACAAGGCCCTGCGCGCCTTCGCGCACAAGGGCTACACCGTGTTTCCCATCAACCCGACCGAGCCGCACGTCGAAGGGCACGCGGCGTTCAAGTCGGTGCTCGACGTCCCCACTGCGATCGACATGGCGACCCTCTACGTGCCCGGCGACGTGGGACTGCTGGTGCTCGATGACGTCGTCCAGAAGGGCATCCCCGAGGTGTGGCTCAACCCCGGCGCGGACGACCGTGAGGTCGTCGAAAAGGCCCGCGCCCTCGGCCTCAAGACGGTCCGGCACTGCAGCATCCTCGCCATCGGCGACTCGCCGTCGCGGTACTGAGGATGGCGCAACCTGAAGGTTGCGCCCCACGGAAGAAGTTCCACGATACGGCCTGCCCCGCCAGCCGCTCCGCAGGCCTGCCGCCCGTAACGTCGAACCGGATGTTCGCCACGGCAGCCACGCGCTCGAGCGCGGGCGCGCTCAGTTTCCAATCACCGAACTGGGGGAACGACACCGGAGACGACACGCCAGGAAACCTCGCGTCCCTCGACTGCATCACGACTAGGCGATCGGCCTCACGGACGGCCATAGGTTCGAAACAGCAGCCCGCAGGCGACACTGAACATAGCCACGGTGCCACCGGCCGAGAGCGCGATCGTCACGCCGGTACCGATGGCAAATCCGGGCCGTCGGCGCAACAGGCGGAAGCCGTATCGCAGGTCGGTCAGCATGGATGACCTACTCCGCCCTCAGCGCGATTATCGGGTCGACGCGCGCCGCGCGGCGAGCCGGAATCGCGGCGGCCGCAACGCCACTGGCGAACGACAGGAGGCCGGTGGCTGCGAACGTCACCGCATCCGCGGGCGCCACTTCGAACAACTGCGCCGCGAGCAACCGTGACGTCCACGTC
>WNFM01306699.1_pt2 | contig 34678 bp, 29 predicted proteins | sample 5400271 | NCBI WGS metagenome assembly WNFM01 (sample SAMN13153352, study PRJNA577476) | soil metagenome | isolation source: 60 cm saprolite on Douglas fir-dominated hillslope | place: USA:California | collected 2013-09-17 | reverse complement strand
GATGCGAATACCGATGTCGTCGCGCTTTTTGGCGCGCTCGATGCCCGCGAACAAGACCGTGCCATTTCCCCGTCGCCGGCCGGCCGGCGCAAGGTGGTGCTGGCAACGTCGATCGCCGAAACGTCTCTCACCATCGAAGGCGTGCGCGTCGTGATCGACAGCGGCCTGTCGCGGGTGCCGCGCTATGAACCGGATGTCGGCTTGACCCGCCTGGAAACCGTGCGCGTTTCGCGCGCGGCCGCCGACCAGCGTCGCGGCCGCGCGGGGCGCACCGAACCGGGCGTTTGTTATCGCCTGTGGGACGAGCCGCAGACGGGCTCGCTGGAGCCCTATACGCGGCCCGAAATCCTCTCTGCCGATTTGTCGTCCTTCGTGCTCGACCTGGCGCAATGGGGTGCGAACGACCCCTTAAAGCTTGCGTTTCTCGATCTGCCTCCGCCGGGCGCGCTCAGCGAAGCCCGGGCGTTGCTCGTTGAGCTTGGCGCCATCGACGCAGAAGGCCGCATCACTGACGAGGGCCGGAAATTGCGCGCGCTTCCATTGCCGCCGCGGCTTGCGCGCATGGTGGTCGATGCCGCCGCCGAAGGTGCCGGCGCGCTCGCCGCAAATATCGCCGCCGTTCTCACCGAACGCGGCCTTGGTGGTGACGACGTTGATTTACGGCACCGGCTCGATCAATTCCACCATGACCACTCGCGCCGCGCCGAAGACGCGCGCGCGATGGTGAAACGGTGGGCAGAGACAGCCCGCGGCACGAACGAAAGCGGCGAACATTCTCCAGGCTCGCTTCTCGCGCTCGCCTATCCGGACCGCATCGCCAGGAATCGGGGCGGTGGCGGCGGCGCGTTTCTGTTGGCCAATGGCCGCGGCGGCGTGCTCGATCCCGCATCGGCGCTCGCGCGCGAGCCGTTTCTGGTGGTGGCCGAGCTGACCGGCGCTGCGGCGGCGAGCCGCATCGTGCTGGCGGCGCCGATTACGCTCGCCGAAATCGAGGCGCGTTTCTCCAGCCAGATCGAGGATCGTGAAGCAGTGACCTTCGATGCCGCTTCCGCATCATTGCGTGCCCGGCGCAGTCGGCGTCTCGGCGCCGTGGTGCTGGCCGAGCAGACGAAACAGGTTGCGCCGGATGCCGACAGCGCCAGACTATTGGCCGAGGGCGTCACCACGCTCGGCATCGGCAAGCTGCCGTGGAGCAGGACGCAGCTTCAGCTGCGCAACCGCGTCATGTTTCTGCGCCGGGCCGAGGGCGATGCGTGGCCCGACCTGTCCGACGCGGTGTTGACGTCTACGTCTTCCGAATGGCTCTCACCCTTTCTTATTGGCAAGACCGCGCTCGTGCAGATCGGCGCGGATGATCTCGCCGCGGCGGTCGATGCCTTGCTGCCGTGGAACATACGTCATCGTCTCGATGTCGAGGCACCCACTCATTTTACGGCGCCATCCGGCTCGCAAGTCCCTATCGACTATGAGGCAGAAGAAGGGCCGAAACTGTCGATCCGCGTGCAGGAAATGTTCGGCCTGGCGGTCCACCCAACAATTGCCGGCGGCCGCGTACCGCTTCTGATCGAGCTTTTGTCCCCGGCGCAGCGGCCGGTACAGGTGACACGCGATCTGCCCGGATTCTGGCGCGGCAGCTACAAGGACGTACGGACCGACCTGCGCGGCCGCTATCCGCGGCATCCCTGGCCGGACGATCCGCTGACGGCGCCGGCGACCCGCCGGGCCAAGCCGCGCGGCCAATAGTTTCAGCAGGCCCCGCGGCGAATAAGTTCAATTGTCGCGAATGCGCTTACCGCCGGCTCACCATACCCAAAAGCGCACGAAGTCCCATTGGCGCGTTAAGCCACCCTTGATCCCCACATGTCAGAATTGGCTTGGATCAACGGGCTTTACCATGCGTCCGCTCCTGTTTTTTGCTGCTGCCTTGGTTCTGATCGGCGGGTATGTCGCGCGTTACGCCGACAACGCCATCGAACATCGTGCCGACGCCCAAGCAGCGGTCGTGCAGCCGTCTTTCGAACCACGTGAACCGAGCAGCTCGGGCCGTAGTCTGATGCTCGAAGCGGACCGTCAGGGTCATTTCGAGGTCGAAGCGAGGGTCGAGGGACGGTTTATCGATTTCATCGTCGACACCGGCGCGTCACTTGTCGTGCTGCGCGAGTCTGCGGCCGCGCAGGCCGGGATACGCCCGCAGCTCCGCGATTACACCGCCACCGCCGTCACAGCCAACGGAAAGATCAAAGCTGCGCCGGCCAGGATCGAGCGCATCGAGGTTGGCGGGATTACCGTGTATGACGTGCCTGCCATCGTATTGCCCGATGAGGCGCTGGCCAAAAACCTGCTCGGTGTCTCGTTTCTGTCACGCCTCAAGCGCTACGAATATGCCAACGGCCGTCTGGTGCTTGAACAGTAGGCGCACGCTTCCGAATATCTACGAAATGACATGGACGGAGCGCTTTGCGGCTCTCCGGCGTTAGGGTATTGGATTCGTGCCGCCATTTGTTCGAGGATCTGATGTTTCCAACGCCGAAACCCGCGCTGTCACCAAATACCTACGCCTACGAATCATCGCCGCTGGTAAAGCCGACAGGCTTTCGCGAATACGATGCACGTTGGCTTCTGGAAAAAGAAATCAACCTGATGGGCGTGCAGGCCCTTGGGCTTGGTCTCGGCACGCTTATTCGCGAATTGAACGTGAAACCGGAGATCGTCACCGGCCACGATTTCCGCAGCTATTCATCGGCGGTGAAAATGGCGTTGATTTCCGGCCTGATGGCGTCGGGCTGCAAGGTGCATGACATAGGCCTCGTGATCACGCCGATGGCCTATTTTGCACAGTTCGAGCTCAACGTGCCTTGCGTCGCGATGGTCACCGCCTCGCACAACGACAACGGCTGGACCGGGGTGAAGATGGGGGCCAATCGTCCGCTCACCTTCGGGCCGGTGGAAATGAAGCGGCTCAAGGAAATTGTTTTAGGCGCGAAATTCGATTTTAAAGAAGGCGGCAGTTACGTGTTCGTGGAGAATTTCCCCGAACGCTACATTGCCGATCTCACCAAGCGGCCGAAGCTCAAGCGCAAGCTCAAGGTGGTCGCCGCTTGTGGCAATGGCACCGCGGGTGCGTTTGCGCCAAAAATATTACAGGCAGTCGGCTGTGAGGTGGTGCCGCTCGACTGCAACCTCGATCACACATTTCCGCGATACAATCCCAACACTGAAGACATGAAAATGCTGCACGCCATGCGCGATGCCGTGCTCATGAACAAGGCCGATGTTGCGCTTGGCTTCGACGGGGACGGCGACCGCTGCGGCGTTGTGGACAACGAGGGCGAGGAAATTTTCGCCGATAAAGTGGGTGTGATGCTCGCGCGCGACATGTCGACGCTCCACCGGAACGCGACCTTCGTGGTGGACGTAAAGTCGACCGGGCTGTTCCTCACAGATCCAGTGCTGAAGGCGAATGGCGTCAAAGTCGATTATTGGAAGACCGGCCACTCCTACATTAAGCGGCGCGTCAACGAGCTTGGGGCTATCGCCGGCTTCGAAAAGTCGGGGCATTTCTTCTTCAACAAACCGTTCGGCCGTGGCTACGATGACGGCATGATTTTCGGGCTTGCGGTCTGCGACATGCTCGACCGAAACCCGGGCAAGAGCATGGCGGACTTGCGCAAGGCGTTACCGAAGACGTGGGGTTCGCCGACGATGTCGCCGCATTGTGACGATGAGAAGAAGTACGCAATCGCGGACGCGGTGGTGAAGGAGTTCGAGTTGGCAAAAGCGAATGGCGCGAAAGTCGCCGGCCAGCCGATCCGTGAACTGGTCACCGTGAACGGCGTGCGTGTCACTGTTGAAGACGGCACCTGGGGCCTAGTGCGCGCTTCCTCCAACAAGCCGGAGCTGGTTGTGGTGGTCGAAAGCCCGGTGTCCGAGCAGCGCATGCGGGACATGTTTAAGGCCATCGATGGCGTGCTACGCACTCATCCGGAAGTGGGGGCCTATAATCAGACGATTTGATTTTCTGTCTCAATCGGCCTCAGGATGAGGTGGATTGAGTTCGGATTGGAATTTAATGCGTATCGTCATCCTCGGCGCCGGCCCCGCGGGGCTTTATCTCGCCTATTTGATCAAACGCCGCCGCCGCGACGCGGACGTAACCGTCATCGAGCAGAATCCGGCTGATGCCACCTTCGGGTTCGGCGTGGTGTTCTCCGACCGGGCGCTGGAATTTTTGCGTGACGATGACGAGCCAACCTTTTCGGCGATCGCACCGCATATGGAATCATGGCGTGACGTCGCCATCGTTCATCGCGGCGAGCGGGTGACAATCGATGGTGTCGGTTTTGCCGCAATTGGCCGCCTCAAGCTGCTGAATTTGTTGCAGCAGCGTGCGCACTCAGTCGGGGTGCAGCCAGATTATCGACGCGTCGTGAAGAGTCTCGATGAATTTGCCGGCGCCGACCTCATCGTCGGCGCTGACGGCGTCAATTCACTGGTGCGACGTAGCCTTGAAAAAGAGTTTGGTGCCAGCATCAGCCTCCTTACAAATCGTTTTGCGTGGTTCGGCACCACCAAGCGTTTTGAGACGCTGACGCAGACCTTCATCGAAACCGAGCTAGGGTCGTTCAATGCACACCACTATCGCTACGCGCCCGATCTAAGCACCTTCATCGTCGAAATCGACCAAGCCACGTTTTCCCGCGCGGGCTTCGCGCAGATGGGCGAGGCGGAGGCGCGCAGCGTTTGCGAATCGGTGTTTGCGCCGGTACTCGATGGCCACCACCTGGTTTCGAACAATTCGATCTGGCGCCAGTTTCCGATCGTGCACAACAAGCGATGGTCGACGAACCGCAATGTCCTCATCGGCGACGCCTTGCACACCGCGCATTTTTCGATCGGTTCCGGCACGCGGTTGGCCGTGGAAGATGCGATTGCGCTCGACAAAGCGCTTGCCACGCATCCAGATAATATCGACGCGGCGCTCTCAACCTACGAAGCGGCGCGACGCCCGATCCTGGAGAAACTCGTTGCGGGCGCCAATGGCAGCGCAAACTGGTACGAGCAGTTTGCCCAACACATGCAATTGCGGCCTGTCGAATTCGCCATGAGTTACATTACGCGCTCCGGCCGGGTCGATATGGGTCGCCTCCGGAAGCACTCACCGCGCTTCGTCGCGCATTTCGAGCAGGCTCGCCAGCGGCACGCGTGAAGGGCCGCACCGGTTAACAATTAATAAAATCTTACAGCGCTATAAAGCGGCGATCGGACGGGTGGGGCTGTCTTGACCAAATTCTTGGACCCGAACTGGCAGATCTACGCCATCGCCATCCTTGCTGGATTGGCAGTGGTCGCGTTTGCGCTCCGCAAACGGCGCCGTGCCACAGATCACCGCCACGGCGATGGCGAGCTGCTGTCCATGGTTCTCAACAATATGACTCAAGGAGTCGTCTTGTTCGATGTGCACGAACAGGTCCTCGTTTGCAACGATCGCTATGTTGAAATGTACGGGCTGTCGCCCAGCGTTGTGAGAGCGGGCTGCACGCTGATGGACCTAATCCAAAATCGGATAACGACCGGCAGCCTGAATATCGATCCACAGAAATACCGCGCCGAGATTTTGACGGCCGTTCGCCGGGGCGAGTCCATGAACCGGATCGTTGAAACACCCGACGGCCGCTCGGTGCTCGTCGTCAACAGGCCGATCAAAGGCGGCCAACATTGGATCGGCACTCATGACGACATCACTGAACGCATTCATGCCGAACGAAAAGGTGCGGCGCTGACCGAACAAGAGCGCCGTCGCGTGGAGATCGAAACAGAAATCCGGGCGTTCCGCGAAAGCGTTGCGGCTGTTCTGCGCACCGTTACGGAAAGCACGGCGGCGTTGAAGTCGATCGCCGTCACATTGTCGGATTCGTCCGGCTGCACCTCCGAGCGCGCCGCCGGCGCCGTGCAGACCTCAAACGAAGCCGCCGCCAATATGACCGCCGCAGCAAGTGCTGCTGAAGAACTCATCGCCTCGATTGGGGAAATCGGCCGCCAGATCAGCCAGGCCGCGGAAGTTGCATCGCATTCGGCCGTGGAAGCGCATACGACCAACGAGCAGATGACACGCCTCACCGATACGGTTCAAGAGATCGGCGACGTCGTCAATCTGATCCGCAACATTGCCGGGCAAACCAATCTGCTTGCGCTCAATGCCACGATTGAAGCGGCGCGTGCCGGTGAGGCCGGCCGCGGATTCGCGGTCGTCGCATCGGAAGTCAAATCACTCGCCGTGCAGACAGCGAAAGCAACCGAGCAGATCGCTGGCCAGATCGAAGCGGTGCAAAGCTCGACCCGCGTTGCGGTCGACGCGATTCGCCGCAATACCGAACGCATGCGTGAAATCGACGGCTATACCTCGGCGGTGGCGCTTTCGCTGCAACAGCAAGACAGCGCGACCGACGAGATTTCGCACAACGTGGCGAGCGCGGCGCTGGGCGCAAAGGGTATGGTCGGCGTTCTCGACGACGTCACCCGGGCGGTCGGCGATACACGCAGCGCCGCCAGCAAGGTGCTCGAAGCATCGGATACGGTCGAGGCCGCCGCCACGAGCCTGCAACGCGGCATCGAGGGCTTCCTCGGCCGCGTCGCAGTGTGACGCCAGGCGGCGTCAGTCTTTTTCTTCCTTGAAAGTGTCGCGGAACGGGTGCGCAGGGTAAACGCCCAGCACCGTCAATTCCTTGGAGAAGAACGCAAGCTCTTCCAACGCGAACACCAGCGCGCGGTCGTCGGGGTGACCCTCGACATCGGCATAAAACTGGGTTGCGAAGAAATTGCCGCCGACCATGTAACTTTCGAGCTTGGTCATGTTCACGCTGTTGGTCGCGAACCCGCCGAGCGCCTTGTAGAGCGCAGCGGGCACGTTTCGCACCCTGAACACGAACGTGGTGATGATCTTGCCCTTGCCGGGCTGCGCCCATTTCTTCTCGCGCGATAGAACGACGAAGCGCGTGGTTGAATGCGTTTCGTCCTCGACATTTTCCCTCAGGATATCGAGGCCGTAAATTTCTGCCGCCAATCGCGAAGCGATTGCCGCGCGCGTTGGGTCCTTGGCTTCCGCGACTTCCCGCGCCGAACCGGCGGTGTCGGCGGCGACCACAGGCTTGAGCTTCAATTCACGAATGATGTTGCGGCACTGGCCGAGCGCCATCACGTGGCTCTGCACGGTCTTGATCGTTTTCAGGGTCGCGCCTCTTGGCGCCATCAGCTGATTGCGGATCGGCAAAAACCATTCGGCGATGATGTGCAGGCCGGCGGTCGGCATCAGGTGGTGGATGTCGGCGACGCGCCCCGCGACCGAATTCTCGATCGGGATCATGCCAAGGTCGACGTCGCCGGCGACAAGCGCGGTAAAGCAATCTTCGAAGGTGGGGCAGGGTATCGGCTCGTGCTCGGGATAGGCTTCGCGACAGGCAAGATGCGAATTCGCCCCCGGTTCTCCCTGATAGATGATCTTCTTTTTTGCCATGCCCGTTCCTTTAGACGCGATCCGTACGCAGACCTTCAGGTATGAGTCAACCGGCAAGCAAGGCGCGCGCCTTGGCCAGGTCCTCGGCCGTGTCGACGCCGAGCGGTGCGCTTTTCACGACCATGGCATCAATGCGCATGCCGGCGTCGAGCGCGCGCAATTGCTCCAATTTCTCACGCTGCTCGTTGACGGATGGTGGCAATTTGACAAACCGTTCGAGCGCCGCGCGGCGATAAGCATAGAGGCCGATATGGTGATGGTGCGGGCCGGCGCCGGCGGCATTTTCACGCGTGAATGTTTTCGCGTGAAGGCGGCGAGGCGCGACCTGCGGTCCCGAAACCTTCACAACGTTGGGATTCGTCCGCTCGCGCGGATCACTGATGACGGCAGCAAGGGTAGCGATGTCGACTTGCTTGTCGTCAAGCGGCGTGAGCGCGGCCCGGATGTCGGCGGGCTCGATTGTCGGTAGATCACCCTGAACATTGACGACGATCCCGATGCGCTGCTCCGGGTCGAGCGCTTCCAGCGCTTCATAGATCCGGTCCGAACCGGACACATGGTCGCTGCGCGTCATAACTGCGCGGCCACCGGCTTTTTCCACTGCCGCTGCGACAGCTTCGGAGTCGGTCGCAACCACGGCCTCACCGATTCCGGCGGCTTCAGCCCGCCGCAGGACGTGAACGATCATTGGCAGGCCATGCAGGTCTGCAAGAGGTTTGCCGGGTAAACGCGTGGACGCGAGGCGTGCCGGGATGAGGATGATTGTGTCGGCCATCGGGGTTGCCGGATTGCCCGGCCGCACGTGACGGGTGGCGAAATTGCCGCAGGCGCTTATACGGGTTGCCAGAGCCTGGGCAAACCGGTATCTCATCGCCGCCGCCCGGACCCTGGCGGTGAACGCTCCGCACCATCACGTCCCGCTCCGGGAGCCGTATTCGATGAATTCCTTCGAACTCAACAAGATCCTCGGCGCCATCCTCGGCACCTGCCTGATCACGCTTGCGCTCAACATTGGTGCCAACGCGATTTTTGCGCCTGAGAAGCCGGCTAAGCCCGGCTTCGATATTGCGGTCAAGGAGCAGGGCGAAGGCGAAAAAGCAGGCGCAGCCAAGGAGCCGGATCCGCCGGTCGAAACGCTGCTGGCCAAGGCCTCGATCGAAAAAGGCCAGGGCACTGCCAAGCAGTGCCAGGCCTGTCACACATTCGAGAAAGGCGGCCCCAACCGGGTTGGCCCCAATCTGTGGAACATCGTGAACCGCCCGCGCGCATCCGAGGCCGGCTTCAATTATTCGGCGGCGATGAAGAGCAAAGGCGGAAACTGGAGCTTTGACGAACTCTACAAGTTCCTCTCCAACCCGCGTGGCTACGTTCCAGGGACGGCCATGACATTCGCAGGCCTGTCGAGTCCGGAAAGGCGCGCCGACGTGATCGATTTCCTGCATACGCTAGCCGACAATCCCGTTCCTCTGCCGAAGGCCGCCGAAAACGCACCGGGCGGCGGAGAGCCGGCCAAGAAGTAGGCCGGGATTACAGCATCGTAACCAAACGGCCGGGCCATTGCCCGGCCGTTCGTTTGAGCGTCTAGTGCGGCGTTGGGGCCACGACAATTTGACGATAGAGCTATCTGTCGCACCAGGCCACGGCTGGCAGGATATCGAAAAACCGACATAATCCCCGGCGATTGCATCACGAAGAGTATTTGGTGCGCGGAGCTACTGTATGAAATTCAGCCGTCGGTCTGTCCTGCGGGCCACCGCAGCGACATTCGTTGCGCCCGCCTTCGGTGCCATTGGCGCATCATCATTTATCGGGCGCGCCGCGGCCCAATCGCAGAATTGGAAACACGCGCTGTCGCTGTTCGGCGACGTTAAATACCCGGATGGCTTCAAGCATTTTGACTATGTCAATCCGAATGCCCCGCAAGGCGGCGCGGTGCGTCAGATTGCATTCGGTGCCTTCGACAATTTCAATACGGTTGTGTCGGGTGTGAAGGGTAGCATCGCTCTTGGGACCGAGCTGTTCATCGAAACGCTCATGACGTCGGCACTCGATGAGGTTTCGACCGAATACGGACTCCTAGCCGAAGCCGCCAGCCATCCGGACGACCATTCGTCGGTGACCTACCGTTTGAATGCGAAAGCACGCTGGCACGACGGCAAGCCGGTGACGGCGGACGATGTTGTTTATTCATTCGACGTTTTCAGGACGAACAGTCCGTTTTACGGCGCGTACTATCGCCACGTCACCAAGGTGGAAAAGACCGGAGAACGCGAGATTACCTTCATCTTCGATGGGCCGGGTAATCGCGAGCTACCGCAGATTGTCGGCCAGCTGCCGGTGTTGCCGAAGCATTATTGGGAAGGCACCGACAAGTCTGGACGCAAGCGAGACGTCACGCAGACCACGCTCGAGCCGCCGCTCGGTTCCGGGCCTTACCGGCTCAAGGATTTTGCGCCCGGCCGTTCCCTGGTTTACGAAAAGGTCGAGGGTTATTGGGGCAGGGATCTCCCCGTGATCATCGGCACCCGTAATTTCCAGACGATCCGTTACGAATATTTCCGCGATTCCACCGTCGCCCTCGAGGCTTTCAAGGGCGATCAGGTCGACTGGCGCACCGAGAACAGCGCGAAAAGCTGGGCGACGTCCTATGATTTTCCGGCTGTCCGCGACAAGCGCGTGGTGCTGGAAGAATTCCCGGTCCGCAATTCCGGCATCATGCAGGCCTTCGCCTTCAATACCCGGCGCGACAAGTTCAAGGACCCGCGGGTGCGCCGTGCCTTCAACTTCGCCTTTGATTTCGAGGAAATGAACAAGCAGGTTTTTTTCGGCCAGTACAAACGCATTTCCAGCTATTTCGACGGGACCGAGCTTGCGTCATCGGGTGTCCCGGAGGGCAAGGAACTGGCAATTCTGGACACCGTGCGTGAGAAAATTCCCGCAGATCTGTTCAGCAAGCCTTACACCAATCCGGTCGGCGGCAATCAGGAGGCAAATCGAAACAACTTGCGCGAGGCACTCGCGTTGCTTCGCGACGCCGGTTACGAGATTCGGAACACCAAGCTGGTGAACACCAAGACCGGCGAAACGTTTCGTTTTGAATTCCTGGTGGACGATCCGGCGACCGAGCGTTTCGTGCTGTTCTACAAGCCTTCGCTCGAACGCCTCGGAATGATCGTGGACGTGCGCGTGGTCGATTCCGCGCAGTACGAAAACCGACTGCGGCAGTGGGATTTCGACATCATTATCGCATCCTGGGGCCAATCGTTGTCGCCGGGCAACGAACAACGCGACTTCTGGAGTTCGCAAGCGGCCGACCGGCCCGGCTCGCGTAACCTCGTCGGAATCAAGAATCCGGCGATCGATACGCTGATCGAGCGCGTAATTTTCGCCAAGGATCGCGACGATCTCGTCGCCGCAACGAAGGCGCTCGACCGCGTGCTGTTGTGGAATTTCTACGTTGTGCCGCAATGGACCTACGGCAAGCAGCGCACTGCGCGCTGGGATCGGTTCGGCCGCCCGGAGACAATGCCGAAATACGGGGCGGCGGCATTTCCAACCGTGTGGTGGTGGGACGCGGATAAGGCGGCGAAGGTGCCGCAGCGGTCATGAAGCGATGAAACTAAGCCGCCGCCGTGCGTTGACGGTTCTCGCCGGTGCGACAGCTGCGAGCGTCGGCGGCCGTCTTTGCGCTCCCGCCGCGGCGCAAGACGCCGACCGGCACGGTATGTCGGCCTTCGGCGATCTCAAATACCCCGCGGATTTCCCACACTTTAGCTACGTGAATCCGGATGCGCCGAAAGGTGGCGTGTTTTCCCAGATTGGACCGAACAGACAATTCAATCAGTCCTTCCAGACTTTCAATTCGCTCAACAGTTACCTCCTCAAAGGCGATGCCGCTCAGGGCATGGAGCTCACCTTCGCGAGCCTGATGGCGCGTTCAGGCGACGAGCCCGACGCGATGTATGGGTTTGCCGCGCGCAGTGTCGGCATTTCGGACGACGGTCTTACTTATCGCTTCACGTTGCGCGTGGAAGCGAAATTCCATGACGGCACGCCGCTCACCGCGCATGACGTCGTCTGGTCGCTGACGACGCTGAAGGAAAAAGGCCATCCGATCATCACGCAACAGCTGCGCGATTTCAACGGAGCGGAGGCGATAGACGATCGCACGCTCGTCGTACGCTTCGCCGAAAAGCGCGCGCGTGACGTGCCTTTGTTCGTCGCCTCGCTGCCGATCTTTTCGCGTGCCTATTATTCGAAGAAATCATTCGATGAATCGACGCTCGATATTCCGCTCGGAAGCGGTGTCTACAAAGTCGGGCGCTTTCAGGCAGGCCATTTCATAGAGTTCGAGCGCGTAAAAGACTGGTGGGGGGCGAACCTTCCTGTTGCGCGCGGGCAGAACAATTTCGATGTCGTGCGCTTCGAATACTACCGCGACCGTGAAGTCGGTTTCGAAGGGTTCACCGCCAAAAATTATCTGTTTCGGGAAGAATTCACGTCGCGCACCTGGGCGACGCGTTACGACTTCCCGGCTTTCAAGGACGGGCGCGTTAAGCGCACAGTGCTGCCGGATGACACGCCGTCCGGCGCGCAGGGCTGGTTCATCAACACGAGGCGCAACAAATTCAAGGATCGGCGTGTGCGCGAAGCGCTGATCGATGCCTTCGATTTCGAATGGACCAACAAGAACATTATGTATGGGTCGTACGATCGCACCCACTCGGTGTTCCAGAATTCTCCGATGATGGCGAAGGGCAAGCCAGATGCCGCTGAGCTCGCGCTGCTTGAGCCATTTCGCGGGAAGGTCCCGGACGAGGTGTTCGGTGAAGCGTATGTGCCACCTGTCACCGATGGTTCGGGCCAGGACCGCCGCTCACTGCGCCATGCGGCGCAATTGCTCAACGAGGCTAACTTTACTCTCAAGGGCGGCAAGCGCGTGCAGATGGATGGGGCGCCAATCGCAATCGAGTTCCTGCTCGACGAGCCGTCGTTCACACCGCATCATCTGCCTTACATCAAGAACCTCGGCACGCTCGGTATCGACGCGACATTGCGCATCGTCGACCCGGTGCAATTCCGCAAGCGCGTCGACGATTTCGACTTCGACATCACGATCGATCGCTTCAGCTTTTCGGCGACTCCCGGCGATTCATTGCGCACATTTTTCACCTCGCAGTCGGCAGCAATATTGGGCTCGCAAAACCACGCCGGCATCGCCGATCCGGCAGTGGACACGCTCGTCGATATCATTATTGCTGCAAAGACCCGCGACGAGCTTACCACTGCTTGCAAGGCGCTCGACCGCGTCATCCGTGCCGGCCGATACTGGATACCGCATTGGTACAAGGCGTCGCACTGGATCGCCTATTGGGATGTGTTCGGGCATCCAGCTAACAAACCCCGCTATTTTCGGGGCATTCCGGAGACCTGGTGGTCCGACCGCGACAAGGCAGCGAAGTTGGGACAAAAAGGTTAGGCTGACTATCTTGTTTCGGGCCGCGCCCTTGTTTTCAGGTCGCGGCTTTCGTGCCGGGCTGGAATGACATACTGAGGGCTTATGAGCGCCTATATCATCCGACGCTTGCTGTTCATTGTGCCGACAATGTTCGGGATCATGCTGGTGGCATTCGTCGTGGTGCAATTTGCGCCAGGCGGTCCGGTGGAGCAGGTCATCGCCAAATTGACCGGCGCCGACACCGGCGCCACCTCGCGAATCTCCGGTTCGCCCGGCGGCGATTTCGGAAGCCGCGGCCTGGCCCAGGGCGCTTCGCAAGTCGATGCCTCCGCCTCGAAATATCGCGGCGCGCAAGGGCTCGATCCGGAATTCATCAAAAAGCTTGAAAAGCAATTCGGCTTCGACAAGCCCGCTTATGAGCGATTTGGGCTGATGCTGTGGAATTACGCGCGCTTCGATTTCGGCAAAAGTTATTTCCGTGACGTCAGCGTGTTGCAGCTGGTCAAAGAGAAATTGCCGGTATCGATGTCGCTCGGAATCTGGATGACACTTCTCACGTATCTGATTTCGATCCCGCTCGGCATCCGCAAGGCAATGGATGATGGTTCGCGCTTCGATATGTGGACCTCGACGATAATCGTGATCGGCTATGCTATTCCGGGTTTTCTGTTCGCCATCTTGTTGATCATCCTGTTCGCCGGCGGCTCATTCTTCGATTGGTTTCCGTTGCGGGGTCTTGTTTCAGAAAACTGGTCGCAATTGCCATGGTGGCAAAAACTTCCGGACTATTTCTGGCATCTGGCGCTGCCGATCATTTCGATGGCGTTGTCAGCCTTCGCGACGATGACCTTGTTGACGAAGAACTCGTTCCTCGAGGAAATCCGCAAGCAATATGTGCTGACCGCACGCGCCAAAGGCTGCACCAATAATCAGGTGCTGTACGGCCACGTGTTTCGCAACGCGATGTTAATCGTGATCGCGGGTTTTCCGTCGGCTTTCGTGCACGCGTTCTTTACGGGATCGTTATTGATCGAAACCATCTTTTCACTCGACGGCCTCGGCCTGCTCGGTTTCGAGAGCGTCCTCAACCGCGATTACCCTGTGGTGTTTGCCACGCTTTTTATTTTCTCGATCATCGGCGTGGTCGTGAACCTGATATCCGACCTCACTTACACGTGGATCGATCCGCGCATCGACTTCGAGACGCGGGAGGTCTGAGGTGGACGTGCGCGCCGGCATCAAGCCGCCTGAAATGGCCGTTTCCCCGATGGGGCTTGCCGCGCCGCCGACGCGCCGCGCGATCGCGCTTTCACCGCTCAACAAGCGGCGCTGGGAGAATTTCAAGGCCAACCGACGCGGTTATTGCGCACTGTGGCTTTTCATGACGATGTTCATTGTGTCGCTGTTTGCCGAATTCATTTGCAATGACAAGCCGATTTTCATCCACGTGAACGGGAAATTCTTTTTCCCGGCGGTCATTACGTATCCGGACACGGCATTCGCCAGATACCCGGATCCAAACCTGTTTGGTACGGCAGCCGACTTTCGCGACGAATACCTGATGGGGTTAGTCGAGAAGGAGGGCGGAACCATTGTTTGGCCGCCAATCCGTTTCTCTTACAACACGCAGGTCAGCAAGCCGCCGTCGCCGTTCCCTTCCAAGCCGACTTGGTTGCTGACGCAGAAAGATTGCGAATATGCCGCCACTCACGGTTTCGCCAAATGCAGCGAGGTCGAGACGAACTGGCTCGGCACCGATGACGGCGGACGCGACGTGGTGGCGCGGCTGGTCTACGGGTTCCGCATTTCTGTATTGTTTGGACTGGCGCTCACGATTGTTTCGTCGGTCATCGGCATCGCCGCCGGGGCGGTGCAGGGCTATTTTGGCGGCTGGACGGATCTTCTGTTCCAGCGCTTCATCGAGATATGGACTTCGATTCCGTCGCTTTACCTGCTGCTGATCATTTCTTCGGTACTGGTGCCGGGTTTCTTCGTGTTGCTCGGCATCTTGCTTTTGTTCTCCTGGGTGTCGCTGGTTGGTCTGGTGCGCGCCGAATTCCTGCGTGGGCGCAATTTCGAATATATCCAGGCGGCGCGCGCACTCGGCGTATCGAATGCCGTCATCATTTTCCGCCACCTGCTGCCCAACGCCATGGTGGCGACCATGACGTTCCTGCCTTTCATTTTGTCGTCGTCGGTCATGACATTGACCGCACTCGATTTCCTCGGTTTCGGCTTGCCGCCCGGATCACCGTCCCTTGGCGAATTGCTTTCGCAGGGCAAGGCGAACGTGCAGGCGCCGTGGCTCGGCTTCACAGGGTTTTTCAGCATCGCGCTGATGCTCTCGCTGTTGATCTTTATCGGCGAGGCGGTGCGCGACGCCTTCGATCCCAGAAAGACGTTCCGATGAGCGCGCCAGATACGCTTCTGTCAGTCCGCGATCTTTCGATCGCCTTCGGCCGTGGCACACGTGAGGTCTTGGCGGTCGATCGCGTGTCGTTCGATATTCGCAAGGGCGAGACGATGGCGCTCGTCGGCGAATCCGGTTCCGGAAAATCAGCGACTGCCCTGGCGGTGATGAAGTTACTGCCCTATCCGGCGGCGCATCATCCGTCCGGTGCGATCAGCTTCAATGGCCGCGAGTTGTTGACCATGCCAGAGCAGGAAATCCGGCACGTGCGCGGCAACGACATCGGCATCATATTTCAGGAGCCGATGACCTCGCTCAATCCGCTGCACACGATCGAGAAACAAGTCGGTGAGATTTTGCTGCTGCATCAAGGGCTTACTGGAGCGATCGTGCGCGCCCGCGTGCTCGAATTGCTGGGCCAGGTCGGCATCCCCGATCCAGAAGGCCGGCTTGGCAGCTATCCGCACCAGCTCTCGGGCGGGCAGCGCCAGCGTGTGATGATCGCCATGGCGCTCGCTAACGAGCCGGACCTCTTGATCGCCGATGAACCGACCACGGCGCTCGACGTTACCGTGCAAGCGCAAATCCTGAAACTGCTGAGGGACACGCAAAAGCGGCTCGGTATGTCGATGCTGTTCATAACCCACGATCTCGGCATCGTCCGCAAGATCGCGGACAGGGTCTGCGTCATGCAGCGCGGGAAGATCGTCGAGCAGGGCGAGGTCGAGCGCGTGTTCACGGCGCCCGAACATCCTTACACGCGCGCGCTGCTCGCGGCGGAGCCAAAGCCCGATCCGGCACCGCCTTGTCCGGATTCTCCAATTGTCGTCGAGACCAAGGATCTGAAAGTTTGGTTCCCCATCAAGCGCGGGGTTCTGCGCAAGGTGGTCGGACACATCAAGGCGGTCGATGGCATCAGCATCGAATTGCGCAAGGGCGAAACGCTGGGCGTGGTCGGCGAATCCGGCTCGGGCAAGACGACGTTTGGTCTCGCTATTCTGCGCCTGATTTCGTCCACGGGCCCGATCGTGTTCATGGGAAACTCCATCGAGGGTCTCAAGTTCAAAGAGATGCGGCCGTTCCGCCGCAATATGCAGATCGTGTTTCAGGACCCCTACGGTTCGTTGTCTCCGCGCATGTCGATATCGGACATCATCGAAGAGGGCCTGAAGGTGCATCATCCGCGCCTGTCTGCGGCTGAGCGTGAGCAGCGCGTGATCACCGCGTTGACCGAAGTTGGCCTCGATACGCAGACGCGTCATCGCTATCCACACGAATTTTCCGGGGGTCAACGTCAGCGTATTGCGGTTGCGCGAGCGCTGGTGCTGGAGCCGACTTTCATCGTGCTCGACGAGCCCACCAGCGCGCTGGATATGCTCATCCAGTCTCAGATGGTCGACCTGCTGCGGGATCTGCAGAAGCGCCGCGAATTGACGTACATGTTTATTTCCCACGACTTGCGCGTGGTGGCTGCGCTGGCGAGCCGGCTTCTGGTGTTGCGCAACGGAAAAGCAGTGGAAGAGGGCGCTGCGGCGGAATTGTTCAAGGCGCCAAAAACCGACTACACACGCGCATTGTTTGCCGCCGCCTTCAATCTGGAAACCGCCCCTGAAGGCGTCGTGTCGCAGTAAGAATCCATGTCCAAACGCCGAGAACTTGCCGATCTGCCAGCGGACATCGTTGTGTCGCCGCCACAGCTGCTGGCAAAGGCCTACCGCGATTATCATCGCTACAGCATGACTTTGACGGGCGAAGACCGGCCCGTCGTTCAGGAACGTGACGTGCTCAGCGGTGGCAAAGTGGTGGTCGTCATCCCGATCGACGTCGCGCGCCAGGAACTTGTGTTGATCCGCCAGGTCCGCCTGCCGGCGCAACTCGCCAACGGTCACGGCGATATGGTCGAGTTCGTGGCCGGGCGCGTGGAAGCCGGCGAATCGCTGATCGATTCGGCGCGGCGGGAATGCACGGAAGAAACCGGCATCGCACCGCAAAAACTTTTCGAGTTGCTCACATTTCTAAGCACGCCCGGCGTCACGGACGAGGAAGTCACGATCTTTCTTGCTGCCGTCGATGCTGCGAAAGTCCGCGAAGGCCCACTGACGACACCGGACGGAGAAAAGTTATTTGTCCATCGCGTGTCGATTGATGCAGCGGTTGCGGCTCTCGGCCAAAACAAGATGCGGGGCAGTCCGATGATCATCGGGTTGCAATGGCTCAAGCTCAACCGCGGACGGATCGCTGAACTGTTACGCTAGGCGACGCGTTTCACCGCAGTGATTTCACTTCCGGCGGCCTTGATGCGGGCGATCGCTTGCACGGCCGGTTCGATAGCAACCATCATGTGGTGCGCGTTGGCGTGGATCAGGTTTTGGGGATCACGGGCGATGGCGACATGACCTTTCCAGAAAATCAGATCGCCGCGGCGGAGACTTGCGAGCGAAGACAATTTGCCAAGCACCAGTTCCTGCATGTCGCTGTCGCGCGGACAAGCGATACCGGTAGCCTGTAGCGCGACTTGGACAAGGCCCGAACAGTCCAGCCCGAGCGACGTCTTGCCGCCCCACAAATATGGCGCACCGAGAAATTGTTCGGCGATCACCACAAAATCCGCATGGCGCGTTTTGACCGGCGCTAGAAACGCGGTCGGGACATGCCACCCGGTAGCAGTGATAGCGAAGCGCTCATCCTGCCGCGCGACGGCGAGCCTTGCGCCCATGGGTAGCGCTGCAATCGGCGGCAGCTTGATGTCGGGCGCGGGGAACGCGAATGCCCGGAGGGCGACAATCTTGTGGGTTGGAGCAGGTCCTGCCGGCCCGAGTGCATTTGCCGATAGCCAGCCGACATAGCCGTCAGTCTCCAGCTGGCCCCAGGCCCAACCTTCTTCGGTGGTTTCGTAGATCATCACGCGCTCGCCCAGCAGCACTTGGGTATCTAGCCTTGCCTCATGCGAAGGCGTGCGGCGCAGATCGGTAAGCGGCTCCATCACCTGGTAGCGAGCGCCTTCGACAAAGCGCCCGGCTTCGACCTGACCTTGCAAATGCTTTGCCGCGACATCGGGGCGGAAAGGATTGAGGCGGGGGTCGAGCGCAACCATGGTCAGGAATAGCGCGCGCAGAGCATTGCATACAGGGCGCGCGCCGTCTGGCATTCGGCGCCTTCCGGGCGTCCAGCCTTGGCCGTTGGCGTCCATGCAAAAATATCGAGATGCAACCAGGACTGCGCTGTCACGAAGCGACGGAGAAACAGCGCCGCGATGATTGCGCCAGCATGGCCGCCTGTTGCGACATTGTTGAGATCCGCGACTTTCGAATCGAGCATTGCTTCATAAGGCCGCCACAGCGGCATGCGCCATGTGGGATCATTTTCGGCGGTGCCCGCGCGCGTGAATTCGTCCGCGAGTGCGTCGTCATCCGTAAAGAACGGCGGTACATCGGGCCCGAGCGCGACACGAGCGGCGCCTGTAAGGGTCGCGAAATCGACGATCAGAGATGGTTTGTCCTCGTCGGCGAGTGCGAGCGCATCGGCAAGGATCAAGCGGCCTTCAGCGTCTGTATTGCCAATTTCGACAGAAATCCCCTTGCGCGAGGCGTAGACGTCGCGCGGGCGGAAGCTCGTAGCAGAGATTGAGTTCTCGACAGCGGGAATAAGCACACGGAGGCGGAGCTTGAGGCCACGCGCCATAATCATATGTGCTAGTGCCAGTGCGGTCGCCGCGCCCGCCATATCCTTCTTCATATTCAACATGTTGGTGTCGGGCTTGATATCGAGACCACCTGTATCGAAACATACGCCCTTACCGATCAGCGTAATCTTCGGATCGCTGACCTTGCCCCAGGCGACGTCGATCAGGCGGGGCGCGCGCACCGAACCGGCGCCGACGGCATGGATCAACGGAAAATTCCTGACGAGCGCGTCGCCGCTCGTGACCTGCACCTTGGCACCATGTTGCTTGGCAAGCGCGCGGGCGGCAGCTTCCAATTCAGCCGGCCCCATGTCGTTGGACGGCGTATTGGTGAGATCGCGGCAAAGGGTCACCGCCTCGACGATGCGGGTGAGGTCCTCGCCGTCGACACCGTCCGGCACGATCAGACGCACGTTGCGCGTTTCGGCCTTCCGGTAGCGGGTGAATTGATACGCCCCGAGCGCAAAAGCCAAGGCTCCCAGCCGCGCATGATGCGGTGCGTTGGCGAAACGATATGTGCCTGGCGGCAACAGGCCAACGAGCTGGCCGGGCCTGAACAGATCCTTCACCGGCTCGTCTTCGGTCTCGAGTCCGAACAAGACGCCCGCGAGTTTTCCGTCCGGCCCTGGCACGATGAGATGGCGCCCAGGTTTGGGCTCAAAGCCGGCGGCGCGAATGAACACGTGCTCGCGATCGTCCAGGATCCTGGTCGCTTCGGCAAAGTTTGCGGCCGTGACAAACAGGATCGGCACAGCCTGCGTTTTGCCGGCACTTGCGAAGACTGGATGCATGGCTACTCCGCGGCGTCCCGCATTGAAGGCTTCGGCGTGTAGCCGTCGCGCGTCTGTGGCAGCTTCCAGCCGAGCATTTTCGATGCGACCAGAGTGCGTAGCACCTGTGCGGTGCCGCCGCCGATCGTAAACATGCGCACGTCGCGTGCCATACGTTCCAAAGGCAACTCGCGCGAATACCCGCGCGCGCCGAAAAATTGAAGCGCATCGTTGACGATCTTGATGGCTGTTTCAGAGGCGAAAACCTTGGCCTGCGCTGCCAGCATGGGATCGGGAAATGCGCTGTTGTCGGGGCCGCGCGAGCGTGCGGCCTGGTAAAGCATCAATCGCGCGGCGGTCAGCTGGGTCTGCATGTCGGCGAGCATCCATTGAAGGCCCTGGAATTCGCCGATCGGACGGCCGAATTGTTCTCTCGTCTTCGCCCACTCCAATGCGTGATTCAGCGCGCCGGCGGCAATGCCCATAGCGACTGTGCCGGCGCCGACGCGTTGGCTGTTGTAGGCGTTCATCAAGTCGGCGAACCCGCGGCGAAAACCCGATGGCGGCAAAACGGCCATCGCCGCCGGGATTTCGAGATCCTCGAAACTGATCTCTCCTTCCGGCATGCCGCGCAGGCCCATGGTCTGCTCGCGCTTGCCGATGCGCAGGCCCTGGGATTCCCCACGCACCGCGAGGAAGCCGCCGATTCCGAGCTCTTCCCCACGCTCGTCGAACACGCGGGCGAAAATCAGGTGCAGGCGCGACACACCGGCGCCGGTGATCCAGTGTTTCTTTCCGTTGATGACATATGTGTCGCCGCGTTTGTCCGCCCGGGTGGTCATGGCGGTGGTGTCGGAGCCGGCGTTCGGCTCGGTGATGCAGATCGCGGGCTTGTCGCCTTCCAGGACCAGCCGGGCTGCCAGTTTCTTCTGCGCGTCGTTGCCATAGGCCATCACGGTCGATATCGCGCCCATATTGGTCTCGACCACGATGCGCGCGGTGACGGTGCAGGCCTTGGCCATCTCCTCAATCACGAGGACGGCCTCGAGGAAGGAGCGGCCCTGGCCGCCCAGTGCCGCCGGCAGCGTCATGCCGAGGAAGCCGGCTTCTTTCAGGGCCTCTACGACGTCCCAGGGGTATTGCTCGTCGTGGTCAATGGCCGCAGCGCGCGGGGACGCGACCTGCGTGGCGAACGCGTGCGCCCGCGCCTGCACGCCCACTTCATTCCCGGAAAGGCCTAGGTCCATTGGTGCAATCATAAACCTCGTAGGCGGCGAGTCTTACAAGTTAACCAGCCGTTAGGGTTAACGTTTTATTGCTCGAATATGCTGCTGAAAACCCACGCCCATCGCCTCTTTGCCTCGGCCGCAGTGGCGGCCGTCTTGGCGATTTCGGCTGGTGGCTGCTCCAATATTGGAGCAGGGGACACCACCGGCTCAATTGGTTCAGCGCCGATCGAACAAGCCGATGCGCGCGGTTCGCTGGACGCTTTGGGCGCACGTTACCGCCAAAACCCCGCCGATCCAGATTCGGCTATCGCTTATGCGCGCGCATTACGGGCAACCGACCAGCGCTCCCAGGCAGTGGCGGTGTTGGAGCAGGCGTCTATCCGCAATCCGACCAGCATGCCTTTGGTCGGAGCCTATGGCCGCGCGTTGGCAGATGCGGGCCAGTATCAACAGGCACTCATAGCGCTCGATCGCGCACATACGCCTGACAATCCGGATTGGCGTATTCTCAACGTGCAGGGAACCGTCCTCGATCAGATGGGCCGACACGCTGAGGCGCAACGCCATTACGCCAACGCCCTCAAAATGGTACCCGACGAGCCCGCCGTCCTTTCGAATCTTGGTCTGTCGTACATGCTGACCAAGGATTTGAAAAACGCCGAACTGACACTGCGACGTGCCGTGGCGCAGCCGAACGCCGGCCCGAAAGTGCGGCAGAATCTTGCATTGGTTGTTGGCTTGCGCGGCCGTTTTCCCGAGGCAGAAAAAATCGCCAGCGCCGATTTGCCCGAGAATGAAGCCGCAGCCAACGTCGCCTATTTGAAACAGATGCTCGCGCAGCAGGGCGACTGGAAGAAAATGGGCCGCGCCTATGGGCCGGGACCAGACACCGGCTCCTGATCGCTTTTGCCAGACTTTGAAAGTGAATGCGCGAGCGGCCCGGCCGCTATTGCAATGCCATCACTTTGATCGCTGCCGGTCCAAGAATGACCACGAACAACACCGGCAGGAAGAATAGAATCATTGGCACGGTGAGCTTCGGCGGCAGCCCGGCAGCCTTTTTCTCGGCTTCCTGCATGCGCATGTCGCGATTTTCCTGTGCCATGACTCTCAACATGGTGGCCAGCGGCGTGCCGTAGCGTTCGGCTTGTTGCAAGGCCATACACACCGACTTCACGCCATCGAGATCCGTTCGTTTCGCGAGATTCTCATAGGCCTGGCGCCGGTCCGGCAGATAAGACAGCTCTGCGGTCGTCAACGTGAGCTCTTCCGCCAGCGCCACAGATTGTGTGCCGACTTCGTCGCTGACCTTTCTGAACGCGGCCTCGATCGACATGCCCGATTCAACGCAGATCAGCAGCAGGTCGAGTGTGTCGGGAAACGCGCGTTTGATGGATAGTTGGCGCCGTTTGATTTTGTTCTTGAGCAGCAGCAGCGGCAAATGCATGCCGAAATAGGCGGCAGCAATACAAACGCCGATCTTGACCATGTTCGAATAGTCAAGTTTGAGCAAGACAAAAAGATAGATTACGGCGAACAGAAAGGCCGCGATCGGCACGATCATGCGAACAAATAGAAACGTAACGTAAGGCGCCTGACCACGGTACCCCGCCTGCACAAGCTTAAGGCGCGCTTCTTCCTGGCCGACCCACTTGCCGAGGTTGAAGCGATCCACAATGGTCTGGACATATTGCTTCGGCGATTGTCGTAGCTTTACCTTCTGATGCTCCTGTGCCATGCGCTCGCGCTCACGCTGGCGAATCTTATCGCGCTCGAGAGCGACGGCCCGCATGCGCTTGTCGAGCGGATCGGCAAATACGAATGGCATTGCGAGCGTCAACACAGTGGCAGCCGCCGCGACGGCCGCAAGCACCATCGTAACCGTCTGGACATTGAGCGCGTTGATCAGGATATCGAGCATTTTGCCTGCGGCCTAAAAATCGAAATTGATCATTTTTTTCATGACGAGCACGCCCATTGTCATCCAGATTGCAGAACCAGCGAGCATGAGGTGGCCCATGGAGTTGGTAAACAGCAACGAGATGTATTCTGGGCTGGTGAGATAGACCAACGTCATCACCGCGATAGGAAGTGCGCCGATGATGCCGGCGGAAGCTTTCGCTTCCTGCGACATCGCTTGAATCTTGGCCTTCATCTTTTTGCGGTCGCGCAGCACCTTTGAAAGGTTTCCGAGGGCTTCCGACAGGTTGCCGCCGGCCTTCTGTTGGATCGCAACGACAATTCCAAAGAAGTTTGCCTCGGGCAGTGGCGTGCGCTCATACAGCTTGGCGCAGGCTTCCCCCAGCGGGATGCCGATGCTTTGCGTTTCCATGATGATGCGAAATTCGGTTCTTAGCGGCTCCGGCGCCTCGGCCACGATCATTCTTATGCAATCATGCAAGGGCAACCCGGCCTTGACACCGCGGACGATGACATCGACTGAATCCGGAAACGCCGCGAGAAATTTCGACTCGCGGCGTTTTTTCAAAAAGGACAGGACCCAACGTGGAACGCCAAAAGCACCGGCAAATGCGAGGGCTGTCGCACCGATCAATCCGACGCCTAAAAGAACTCCGGCGACAAACATAGCAAGGCCAATAGCCGCCGAGATCATCGCAAATTGGCGTTTCGACCACGACAAGCCAGCCCGCGTAATTCGGACCGCAAGTGGGACCTTTCTACTTTTCTTGTGACGCTCGTCGAACTCCTTGAGTGTGGTTTCGATGGAGTCGCGGCGGGATTTTTGCGGCCCGCGCGCCGCGCGCGTTGTTTGCTCCGTCCTTGCAACGCTCTGCATGCGCTGTTCGGCTTTGCGTTCACCGGACAGGGACGGATAGATGAATACGTATGCCACTCCACCAATAGCGACCGCGGCCAGGAAAAAGACGGCGATAAACTGCAAAACGCGCTCCCGCTTTAAGCTCTCACGGCCTCGATCGTGGTGTCCGCCGCGTCTAGAGCGGCGGCCAGCCGTTTTTCCTCACCGTAGTAACGGGCGCGGTCCCAGAATCGCGGGTGGCCGATACCGGTCGAGCGATGACGACCGACGATGTTGCCTTTGGCGTCCTCGCCGGTCATGTCGTAAACGAACAGGTCCTGGGTAACGATGACGTCGCCTTCCATGCCCATGACTTCAGTGACGTGGGTGATCTTGCGCGAGCCGTCGCGCAATCGCGCGGCCTGGATGACGACATCGACCGAGGCGCAGATCATTTCGCGGATGGTGCGTGACGGCAGCGAAAAGCCGCCCATGGTGATCATCGATTCCAGTCGGGATAGGGCTTCACGCGGATTGTTGGCGTGCAACGTGCCCATCGAGCCGTCGTGACCGGTATTCATGGCCTGCAGCAGGTCAAAGGCCTCGGGTCCGCGCACTTCGCCGACGATGATGCGTTCCGGCCGCATGCGCAGACAATTTCGTACCAGGTCGCGCATGGTGACCTGTCCTTCGCCTTCGAGGTTTGGCGGACGTGTTTCCAGCCGTACAACATGCGGCTGTTGCAGCTGCAATTCGGCGGCGTCTTCGCAGGTGATAATGCGCTCGTCGTCGTCGATGAACTGCGTGAGGCAGTTAAGGAGCGTGGTCTTGCCGGAACCGGTACCGCCGGAAATCAGCGTGTTGACGCGGGAGCGACCGATAATGCGCAGGATTTCAGCTCCCTGCTCCGTGATCGTGCCAAATTTGACGAGCTGATCGAGTGTCAGCTTGTCCTTCTTGAACTTGCGGATCGTGAGTGCGGGGCCATCGATCGCAAGTGGCGGCACGATCGCGTTGACGCGCGAGCCGTCTGGCAAGCGCGCGTCGCATATAGGTGAGGATTCGTCGACGCGGCGGCCAATCTGGCTGACAATGCGCTGACAGATATTCAGAAGTTGCTGGTTGTCGCGAAAACGGATTGCTGTCTTCTGAATCTTGCCCTTGACTTCGATGTAAACGGTACCAGAGCCGTTCACCATGATGTCGGCAATGTCGTCGCGAGAAAGCAGCGGTTCGAGAGGACCAAAACCGAGGACGTCGTTGCAGATATCATCCAGCAAGTCTTCCTGCTCGGCGATCGACATCACGATGTTTTTAATCGCGATGATCTCATTGACGATATCGCGGATTTCCTCGCGCGCTGAATCGACATCAAGGCGCGCTAGTTGCGCGAGATCGATCGCCTCGATCAACGCGCCGAAAATCGTAGTTTTGGTTTCGTAATAGGATTCCGAACGCCGGGTGTCGACCGAGGCCGGCACGTTATTTGTCGGCGGCGGCGCGCGGGTCGCGGCCGGGGCGGAGACCATCGGTGCACCAAGTCCGTCGGACGGAAATGGCGTGCGTCCAGTTTCCATCGGCGTGCTGGCGGTGGAGTTTGATGGCTCCGCCGCTAGCGGCGGTGGCGCAACCGCTGCAGGCGGCAGCGGCGCGGCCGCTGGAACGCGAGCTTCCGATGTTGCGCTACGCTTACCGAACAAGGCGATACACTCCCAGTTTTCAGCCGGCTCGCTTCATCAGCTTTGATAAGAACGGCGACAGCAAACCACCGCGGGAGCGTTTCGTTTCCGCGCGCCCGGTTAGCGCCTTGGCCATTTCGCGGAACATTTCCGCCGTTTTGTGCTTTGCCGACACCTCGGAGATCATTTGCCCGTTGTTCGCGGCAGGTCCGAACAACTGCGGTTCGAACGGGATCACCGCGACCGGATCACTCTCGAGGGCCTTTGCGAAATCTGCCGGGGAAATTTCCGGCCGCTTCGGCACGCCCACCTGATTGAGGCAGTAGTGCGGACGGTGGTCGTTTGGACGTGACGTGCGTAGCAAATCCATCAGATTCTTTGCGTTGCGGAGATTGGCGAGATCGGGCCCGGCAACAACAAGAATATCGTCAGCGCCGATCAGAAGTCGCTTTGTCCAAGCCGACCATTGATGGGGAACGTCAAGCACGACACAAGGGGTCGTGCTGCGCAGTGAGTCGAGCGTTGTATCGAAGCTGTCGGCGCCGAAGTCGTAGACGCGATCGAGCGTCGCTGGCGCGGCCAGCAGACTCAAATGATCGGTACATTTCGAGAGCAAGCGATCGACGAAGGCCGTATCAACACGATCTGGCGAGAGGACGGCATCGGCGATGCCTTGCGGCGGGTCCTGATTGTAATCGAGGCCGGCGGTACCGAACGGCAGATCGAGATCGGCGACGACCGTATCAAGCGCAAGATCACGGCCAATCGCCCATGCGATGTTGTGGGAGATGGTGGAAGCGCCGACGCCGCCCTTGGCGCCGACCACAGCAATAATGCGACCGACCGCCTTGGCATCCGGTGCCGAAAACAGACCACAGATCGCGCGGACGATGTCGATGGTGCCAACGGGCATCATCAGATATTCGCTTACGCCACGGCGCGTCAGCTCACGATAGAGTTTGACGTCGTTGACGCGACCGACCACGATAACCCGCGTACCCGCGTCGCAGACCTCTGCCAGCTTATCGAGCCCGGCAAGGATGTCGTCGGTGCGGGTATCCGTCTCAATCAGGATCACGTTGGGCGTAGGTGAACTGTTATAGGCTTCCATTGCCGCGGCGATGCCGCCCATCTGGATTTTCACGTGCGCCTTCCCGAGGCGCCGGTCTTCGCCCGCAGCCTGAATGGTAGCTGCGGTTTCAACCGTTTCGCAAAAAGCTTGGACAGAAACGCGTGGTGCCGGCGCGATATGCGCATCGGCGACATTTTCGCCTGCCGCGCCTGGCATCCGTGTTCCTTCTGCGACCGCGACTTGCTGAGCGTTCTTGATCATTTTCCTATATCGCTGATTTTGCCGACGTCGTAGCCAGCGTAACTGCCCGAGGGATTTTCGCCCTTGCGGTATTTATCGAGTACGACAGAGCGACGCGGCGCATAGGGCGGTGATTCGCCCCGCGGTTGCACGAGGTCCGCGGGATTGTCGACCATCGCCGCGAGATTGCGCTGACTGGCGCAACCGAGATTCCAATACGGGTGATTGTCCATGTAGCCGGAGTTGGCGTTATAGGAGGGGCCGATATCGAGCGGCCACTGCCCGCATGGTCCCGCGTCCGCGACCAGCCTGGAGTAGTTGAGCTTGATGCTCGCGACCGAGGTTGGGCCCAGCCGGGAATGACGCAGGTAGATCGCGTCGGACGGGATGCCGATGGCCGCAAAAATAGAGCGTATTTCGCGCATTGAATCGGCGGCAGCGTGGTCGATCGACTTGCCTTGCGGCACGTCAATGATGATGCCGCTACCCGCTTCGTGCCGCCACGCTTGTGCAAACGACAACACGTCGGCGCTCTGGCTGGGCGTAAGTCCGCCGCGGTTGCGGCCGATCATGACTTCGACGGACTGCACGCCTTCCCGCACGGTAATCGGGTGACGCAGGCGATAGTCATTCGGGTATTCGACTTGCGCGACTGGCGCTTCATAACAGCCGGCCAATGAAACTGCGAGGCCGCCGGCCGCCAGCAGGCGGAGCGCCGATCGGTTGCGGCGCTTGTCCGCCGCATTGTTGATTGCCGTCATTATGTCTGTCCCGCTCAATCGAGGATGAATCCGTACTTCCCGTGATAGTCGCCGGTGGGCCGAGTTTCGTTCTTGCCGGCGACGCCATAGATGCGATTCAATTGGCCAAGGAGGACGGTTTGCGGATCGCTCGGATCGGCGAAACCATCATCCGGCTTTGAAAGCTGTTTTTGCGCAACTGCGCGCACCACGTAGGGAGTGACCAGCACCATCAGCTCAGATTGATGGTTGAGGTAGTCGCGGCTCTTGAAGAGTGTACCGAGAATCGGCACCTGCATCAGAGCGGGAATGCCGTTGATGGACTGTTTCGTCTGCTCCTGAATCATGCCGGCCAGAGCGAGCGAACCACCGGACGGAATTTCGACCGTCGTATCGGCGCGACGCGTCTGGATCGAAGGAACGGTCAGCGCTGTCGTCGAGCCGGTGACTTGCAAGGTCATGGCGTTTTCAACCGAAAGGTCGGAAACTTCGGTCATCACTTTCAAGCTGATGCGGCCTTCCGACAAAACGATCGGCGTAAACACCAGGCTGACGCCAAATTTCTTGAATGTGATCTGAGGCTGACAGAGCGGCGGTGACCTGGTGGTGTCGCACGACAGTCCATTCGGGATCGGAAATTCGCCGCCTGCGATGAAGGTAGCGGTTTCACCCGAGACCGCAGTCAGGTTCGGCTCGGCCAATGTGCGGATCACGCCGGCGCGTTCCATCGCACGCAAAGTTGCGGTGACGGTGTTGAAAGTGCCGGTAAGGGCGGAGTTGCTCAGCGCCTGGCCGGTGGCCGAGAACGGGTTGGTGGTATTGAAGTTCACGACGGCGGTGCCGTAGTTGAAGCTGCCGGAAAGGTCGATTCCGAGTTGCTTGATCACGTCGCGCCGAACTTCGGCGACGGTGACCTTGAGCATGACTTGATCGCGCCCGCGCACGGTAATGCCGTTCACAACCTTGCCGTCGCCAACCAGCCGTGAGGCTATGTCGAATGCGTGTTGGGATTCGGCGGCGCTCGCGGCGCTGCCGGAAATCATGATGCCGTCTGTGCCCACGCCTTCAATGTGAATATCGGCATCCGGCATTGTCTGTTTGAGGGCCGCGCGCACGCCGTTGAGATCGCGCGTGACCGCGATATCGAAACCGGCAATTTGCTTGCCGTCGGCGTCGAAGAAGAAAATGTTGGTCTGACCGACCGCGACGCCGATCATGTAGACGCGGCGCGACGAGCGGACCACCGCATTTGCGATCTTGGGATCGGCGACCAGCACATCCTTGATGTCGGCCGGCAGATCGATAGCCACTGATTTGCCAATTCCGAGCGGGATAAAGCGAGACGTTGCTTCGCTTGCCGCCACCTGGATGACGGGGGTGCGCGCAGCAGCCCCTTCGGCCGCCATTGTTGGGGCGACTGGCGTCAGTCCGGCGATGGCAATGAGTGCTGCGAGTGCAGCTGTGTGGGTCGATGTCCTGGTCGCCATGTCCCCTTTGTCCCCCAAATCGGTCATCGCGGCGTGGTCGTAGTGCTGACGCCAAACCGGACAACATTGACGTTGCGGCGTGAATCTGCCGCATCGGTATTCGAATCACCGGCCGACCCATCGGCGATGCTGCGCAGTGCCAGCGACAACGTGCCGAGTTGCTGCGAGAGCGCCAAGGTTTCCGCCTGGCTCGACGAGAGTTCGAGCGTTGCGGTCTTGCCGACGACGACCTTTTGGCCGTTCTTTTCTTCGACAGTCTGATCAATTGCCAGAATGCGGATATTGCGAAGGATTGTTTCGCTGCTGTTTTGGCCGCCTTTGTCGGCGTCGCGGCTGGTACGCGGCGTCATGATGACGTCGACTCGGTCATTCGGCAGGATGAAGCCGCCAGCGCCCGTCTCCGGCGAAATTTGCGTGGAAACCGCTCGCATGCCCGAAGGGAGGATCGCGGCCATGAAGCCGGAGCCCTTGGCATTGACCAGTTTCGCTTCACGAATCGGTTCGCCGGCGATAAATGGCGCGCGGACGATCATGCCGGTAAGATTTTCGATTGCATTCGGGCGATCATTCTTGCGTATGAAATTGCTGCCGGCGCTGCTTGCCGGCCAGGCTTCCCAAGAATAATCCGTGGGTGAAAGCGTTTGACCTCTGGGGATGTCGGCCTTCGCCACCAGGACGTCGACGGTGTCGAACTTCGGCGCATCCGCGACAGGCGGACCTTTGTCGGATCGGCCGGCCAGCAAGGCGGCAACGCCGCCGGCTGCTAAGGCGACTGTCAGCACTACGACGCGTGCGGCTTTCATACGCTCACTCTCACCGTGACAAGGCGACCGGCTTGGTCGCGTAAAACCACATGGCCGCCGATGCGGCCGCTTGCACCGGATTTCATCAGCTAAAGGTCAAGGTATGGTTAAGGAGCGGTATCTAAATCGAGTTAATATTGTATTGCGGCGGTAACGCCGTTGAATTCAGAGACCGTACGCGGGCATCCAGCCGGTCTTTGGATAGACGGCGAGGGCCGCAGCGGCGAGTGCGATTCCATACGGAACGCCCCCATCCGTTTCATGCAGGCGGACGATCCAACCTTGTCGTGCAAGTGGCGCCGGCAGCGGGAGCTTGCGGAATTGGAGGATAATCAGAGTCAGCGCGCCGCCAAACAGCGAAGCGTAAATCAGGTAGTCGAGAAGAAAGTCGAAGCCGAACCACAGTGCGGTCGCGGCGGCGAGCTTGGCATCGCCGCCGCCAATCCAGCCCCGCGAGAAGAAAATAAAGGCGACGATCAGCACCACAGCGGCGGCCGCGAGGTGCATGCCGAACGCGTAAAGGCTCATGCCGGTAATCAGCGTGAGTAGGAAAAAGCCGCCAGCAAGCGCAAGCGATAGCCGGTTGGAGATGGTCATTGTGAATAGATCGCTCGATGCGGCAAACGCCATCAGAGCGGGGAAGAGCAGGAGCCTAATTACGTCCGTCACCATCATCGCGCGTTCCCAGACACCAGTTGTCATGTGGCGGCGCCAACGTTACGCCGCTTAAGCTTGCGGTTCTGTTAGCACCGCGATCTTTAACGGGCGTAAAAAGAGGTGCGGGAATTGCGCGTAAAAAGGCACAATCAGAGTCGAACCCCTGCTATCGATCCTGCGAGGCCCGATTACTTCAGCTGGGTGGAGACCGTGTTGAATTTCGCGTTCAGGTTGGTGCCGAGGCCATTAACGACGGCGATAATCGCCACGGAAATCCCGGCGGCGATGAGACCATATTCGATCGCAGTCGCGGCCGATTCGTCTTTCACGAAGCGCAACACATACTTCTTCATCGGGAACTCCAAAGATCCACACGCGGCAATTCGCTGAGTTAATTCCAGCGGGCGGATCGACACTTCGAACTCTGCTGACACTGACCGAAACGTAAATTGCAGGTCTTGCACGCGAGTTAATTTGATTGAAAAAACATAGGGCTTTGTTGTCTATATCCGCCCTATAACTCCTGTGGTTAACAAATTATAACTCTGAATAACCTAGAGTTAACAAAACGTTAATTGGCTATATACTGTTGAAATTCAACTAATACATAAATTCCATTTGGCTTTTACTATTCGAATTTTTGAGTGCGCGCAATTTGGTGGCGCTTCCGCTACGTTATTACTTGAGCCGCAGCTGTGCGCGCGCCCTTTCACGTCATTTTAACCGGGCGATTGGATACCAAATGGACCGCACACACGCGTACCCAGGTTTCCGGCCATGCTCGCCGAGATGCTTTCAGTCGTTAAAGTCGCCGGCGAAACGATGCTCAAGCTGATTCCGATTTCGGTCGCATTCGGCATTGTCTTCGCGGTTCTCACCCACTGGTCTGCCTGCAACCCCGGTCGCCCGTGGTGGCGCAAACGCGAGATCGTCACTGACGTTTGCTATTGGTTTTTGATCCCTTTGGCGGCCCGCTTTGTGCGCATCGGCTTGATGGTGATGGGGGCCGCTTACATTTATGACATTCGCGGAACAGAGGCTCTGCTTAAATTCTACGACGATGGTTTCGGGCCGCTGGCCGAAATGCCGCTTTGGGCCCAGGCCATAACGTTCCTCGTTGTGTCGGATTTTCTGACGTATTGGATACATCGGGGATTTCACGGCGTCAGTCTTTGGAAGTATCACGCCGTGCACCATTCCTCGGAAGAACTCGACTGGATTTCTGCGGCGCGATTCCATCCGGTCAATATCTTCCTCGGTACCGTTCTCGTCGACGTCGGGTTGTTGCTGGCCGGCATCTCTCCCAATGTGATGTTGTGGGTTGGCCCTTTCACCACTGCCACATCGGCGTTTGTTCATGCCAATTTGAACTGGACGTTGGGGCCATTCAAATACGTCATTGCCGGGCCCGTTTTCCACCGTTGGCACCACACCGCGGCAGATCGCGGCGGCTCCATGAATTTCGCGGGCACGTTTCCGATATGGGATATCCTGTTTGGGACCTTCTACATGCCGAAAAAGGTCCTGCCGGACGCCTATGGCATCGAAGACACAAGCTTTCCGGAAAGCTTCGGCGCCCAGATGCTATATCCGTTTCAACGCTGACTTCCGCCAACTCTTTGCAGTTCATTCACCATTTGCGGTCACCTTGATGAGTGGTAATCCGCCGGGGTTTAAGCGGCGGTCCTGTTGTTGAGCGGCGGGTGCTGGAGAGCGCAATGTCGGCCTTGTTTGGGCGGTACAGGCAAGTATTGGGCTATTGGGCCTTGGCTTTAACAGCCGCAGGCCCGCTCTGGGCGATGCCAGCGCAAGCCGACACTGTCACGATCAATGTCGACCAGGCGCAAATCATGCAGTTGCCCGACAAGGTCGCAACGATCATCATCGGAAACCCATTGATTGCCGACGCCACCCTGCAGAGTGGGAGCATTCTCGTCGTGACAGGCAAGGGATATGGCGCCACCAATTTGTTGGCGCTCGATCGGGCGGGTCACACCGTTATGAACAAGACGATACAAGTCCTTGGCGCCAGCGGGGATGACGTCGTTGTTGTCTACAAGGGTATCGAGCGAGAAACTTTAAGCTGCGCGCCCGATTGCCAGCACCGGATCACGCTTGGCGACTCGCCGAACTATTTCAATACCGCTTTGACCCAGAGTGGCGCCCGTAACGGCCAGGCTCAAGCCGCCCCGCCACGCTAGGCCGGTCCGGGACGGACATGAGTCCGCGCACCACCCCACCGGTCCTTAACGGTACGGCCTGCAGCTGAGGTCGCCCGCCATTCGCTTAACGAGCGTCGACGATCGGCAACGCGGTTGTTGATTTAATCCGCTCCATCGCAAATCGCGACGTAACGTTCTTGAGCGGGACTGTTGCGATCAGCTTTTTGTAGAACGCGTCATAGCCTGCGATATCGGGCACGACGACGCGCAACATATAATCGACATCGCCGGCCATCCGATAAAACTCCATCACTTCCGGCATCGCGCCGACCACGTCGGCAAAGCGTTTGAGCCAGTCCTGCGAGTGGTCGCCGGTCTCGATCGATACGAATACGGTGATGCCGAGGCCGACCTTTTCGGGGTCGATGATTGCGACCCGGCGCACGATGACGCCGTCGGCCTCCAGGCGCTGGAGGCGCTTCCAGCACGGAGTGGAGGACAGACCGACGCGCTGGCCGATTTCGGCGACCGAGAGCGACGCGTCCTCCTGAACGACGGCAAGGATCTTCCGGTCGATGGCGTCCATTCTCTGAGGCCCCTAAATTTGGAACAAGCGCGCTAGATCATCCGCATATGCTAGAATAACATTCTTATTTGAATGGCATCCCTGTCTTTATAGAGAAAGATATTCTATTTCAAGAGCAATCTACCCCACGAATGTTGAAGCCCACGCCATGAAAACATCATCCCGTTTCAGTCCGCTTCTCGCCCTCCGCCGGCTTGGCGCTGCAATGCTTTTTAGCTGCGCGCTGGCCGCTTCCGTGGCGTCCGCGCATGCCGAGCCGCTGGTGACGGCGCAATGGCTCAGCGCTCAGCGGACTGGTCCGGATTTGGTCGTGCTGGACGTCCGCTCGGCGATCGACGGCGGCGGCGCGCAGGCTTACGCCGCGGCGCACATTCCCGGCAGCATCCATAGCGACTACGACAAGGCCGGCTGGCGCGTGACCCGTAACGACGTGCCGTTCATGGTGCCGACGGTGCCGGAACTCGAAAAGTTGATCGGCGATCTTGGAATTGACGAAAACACCCACGTCGTGGTGGTGCCGGCCGGCGTGAATGTCCTCGATTTCGGTTCTGCCGCGCGCACCTATTGGACCCTGAAATATGCCGGCGTGAAGGACGTCTCGATCCTTGACGGCGGGATCGCCGCATGGCGGCAGGCCAATCTGCCGACGGAAACCGGAACGAAAGCGCCGTCACCGAAGATTTTCACTGCAACCGTCGACAAGAGCATCCTGGCGCTGGCCGCCGATGTTGAGACCATTGAAGGGAAGGGCGGTGCCACGCTCGTCGATGCGCGCCCGGCGTCGTTTTTCCACGGCAAGGAGAAAGCTCCGGCTTCCCAGGCCTATGGCCACATACCAGGTGCCCTGAACATCGACAGCGCGGAATTCTACGACTCGAAAACCAATCGGCTCAAGCCGAAGGCCGAGCTCGCCGTCATTGCCAATGAGGTGCCCGCCGGCGGCGTGGTGAGCTACTGCAACACCGGCCATTGGGCGGCGACCGACTGGTTCGTGCTGCATGAGTTGCTCGGCCGGAAAGAAGCGAGGCTATATGCGGGGTCCATGGTCGAGTGGACCAGCAATGCAAGCCGGCCGATTGAATCCTCGCGCACGAAATGGGACGATCTGAAAAAGGCACTTGGCCTCGGATCCTGATCTGCGCTCTGGAGTTTTTATGTCCACTGTCAGCTTGGCCGCGTCCCGCTCGGGCGCGGTCGTTCGCGTCGATCGGCTTTTCCTCGGGCTCGCGCTCGGCGCCACAGCGATTCTGCTCGCACTCGTCCTGCTCGATCATCAACCCGCTTCCGCGGCGCTCATTCTCGGCGGCTTCGGCCTTGGCATTGCGTTCCTCAAGGCTGAATTCAGCTACACCGCGTCGTGGCGGAGGTTTCTGACGCGGGGCGAAGCCGGCGGCCTGCTTGGCGGGCTCATCGTGATCGCGATATGCGCGCTTGC
>WNFM01330855.1_pt1 | contig 34734 bp, 37 predicted proteins | sample 5400271 | NCBI WGS metagenome assembly WNFM01 (sample SAMN13153352, study PRJNA577476) | soil metagenome | isolation source: 60 cm saprolite on Douglas fir-dominated hillslope | place: USA:California | collected 2013-09-17 | reverse complement strand
GCGCAGGCATCTCTCAGGAACACGCCATGAAGCGCATCGGTCTGCTGCTGCAAACGCTGGGCCCGGCGGGCGTCGCCGCAATCGGCGTGCTGTTCTTTTGCGCCGCGTTCTATGCCAGCGCGGTCCGGCCCGCTGCGCACGAGTTGCGCGCGCTTCGCCTTGCCGCCGAGCGTGGTCTCTCCCCGGCCGCGGAGCGCGCGCCGGCGGACGGGTCGCGGGCGGAATTTCAGCGCTTTTATCGCCTGTTCCCGACGCTCGACCGGTTGCCCGACGAGCTTGAACGGCTCTACGGCCTGGCGCGCGCCGCCAGGGTCGAGCTGCGGCGCGCCGACTACCGGCTCGAGGATCGCGGCACAGCGCTGGTCGCCTATCGCATCACGCTTCCGGTGCGCGCTCCTTACCCGCGGATCCGCGATTTCATCGGCGGCACGCTGCAGTCGATGCCCATGGTCGCGATCGACGCGCTGCGTTTCGAGCGCAAGAAAACCGACGACCCCGAGGTCGATGCGCAGCTGCGCCTGACGGTGTTTTTCCGGACCGCCAACGAGGAAACCTCCCAATGAAAACGCCAGCTCTCTGCCTGAGTGTTGCGGCCTTTGTCCTGGTTGCGGCCTGCGCCGCCGATCCGGTGCTTACGGAATCGCGCGAACTGCTGGATCAGGGGCGCGGCGACGAAGCGCTCGCCATGCTCGAGCGCCCTTCGCGGGAACATCCGGAGAACCGCGCCTATCGCGCGGCCTACTTCCGCGAGCGCGATTGGCTGTTCGCGCAATGGCTCGCCCAGGCGGACTCGCTGCAGATCGCCAACGCACTCGAGCCCGCCGAGGCCCTGTACCGCCAGGTGCTGCGCTACGAGCCGGCCCATCCCAGGGCGACCCTGGGCGCGGGCCGCATCGAGGCCGAGAAGCGCCACCGCGAACTGATCACGAAGGCCGACGAGCTGATCAAGGCGCAGAAGGACGGCGAGGCGCAGGCCTTGCTCGCCGGGGTGCTGAACGAGAACCCGAAACAGCGCGAGGCGCGCCGGCTGCTGCGCCTGCTCGACGAGAAGGCGGTGAAATCCACGCTCGCCGCGCCGCAGCTGAAGAGCGCCATCGCCAAGCCGTTTTCGCTCGAGCTGCGCGACGTCGACCTGCGCACGGTGTTCGAGGTGCTGTCGCGCACCGCCGGCCTGACGTTCCTGTTCGACAAGGACGTGCGCACCGACCAGAGAACCACGATCGTGGTGCGCGACGCGCAGCTCGAGGACGTCATCCAGTTGATCCTCTCGACCAACCAGCTGCAGTACAAAGTCGTCAACGAAACCACCGCGATCGTCTTCCCCCACACGCAGCAGAAGCTGCGCGAGTACCAGGAGCAGGTGGTCAAAACCTTCTACGTTTCCAATGCCGACGTGCGCCAGTCGGCGAACATGCTGCGCACCATATTGAAAACGCGCGACGTCTTCGTCGACGAGAAATTGAGCATGCTGGTGCTGAAGGACACCCCGAACGTGGTTCGTTACGCCGAGCGGCTGATCGCCGCCCAGGATCTCGCCGAGCCCGAGGTCATGCTCGAGGTCGAGGTGCTCGAGATCGGCTACAACCGCCTGCTCGAGCTGGGACTGCGCTACCCCAGCACCCTGGCGTTGAGCCTGGTGGGCGGCAGCACGACCACTTCCACCAACCCCACCACCGGCGCAACCACCGCCACGCAGGGAACGCCCGGCGTGCTGACACTGCCGCAGTGGCTCAATCGCAACGCCAGCCTGGTGCAGCTGACCTTCAGCGATCCCCTGTTCCTGCTCTCGCTGAAGCAGCAGGACGGCGCCACCAATCTGCTCGCCAATCCCCGCATCCGGGTCAAGAACCGCGAGAAGGCCAGCATCCACATCGGCGACCGGGTGCCGGTGATCACCACCACCGCGGCTGCGGCCGGCAGTTTCGTCTCGCAGTCGGTAAGCTACCTGGACGTCGGTCTGAAGCTCGAGGTCGAGCCGCTGATCTACCTGGACGACGACGTCGGCATCAAGGTCGGGCTCGAGGTGAGCACCATCACGAACACGATCCAGAGCGCGAATGGCGGCGCCCTTACCTACCAGATCGGCACGCGCACCGCCAACACGGTGCTGCGGATGCGCGACGGCGAGACGCAGATCCTCGGCGGCCTGATCAACGACGAGGACCGCCGCAGCGCCAACCGGGTTCCCGGGCTGGGCGAGCTCCCGGTTCTCGGGCGCCTCTTCTCGTGGACCAGCCGGACCAACAACAAGACCGAGGTCACGCTGCTCATTACTCCCCACATCGTCCGCAGCCTGATGCGCCCGGACGCCCGGACCACGGAGTTCTCCGCGGGAACCGAGCCGCCCGTAGGTACTTCGGCGCTCGGCGGCATGCTCGGCGCACCGGCGCAGCCTTTCATTCCGGCGCCAACGCCGTCGCCGGCGCCGCCCCCGGCGACGCAGGTACCGGCGCAGCCGCAAGGCAACACGATGTCGCCGTTCGGCGGCATGCAATCGCCTCAGCGCTAGCGCCATGCTTCGGATGACCGGGCATCAGGTGCTGGCGCAGGGCGCCGTCCGCGGCTTCACGTTGATCGAGCTCGTGATCACGGTCGCGATTGTTGCGCTGCTCGCCACGGCTGCCTTCCCCATGGCCGATCTCGCCGTGCAGCGGGACCACGAACGCGAACTGCAGCGCGCCCTGCGCCAGATACGCGACGCGATCGACGGCTATAAGCAGGCCTCGGACGAGGGCCGGATGATCAAGAGCGTGGGCGCATCGGGCTATCCAAAGCGGCTCGAGGAGCTGGTGGATGGCGTGGACGACCGCAAAAGCGCGAAGCGCGAAAAAATCTATTTCCTGCGTCGCATCCCGCGGGATCCGTTCAACGCCGACACGACGCTGGCACCCTCGGCCACCTGGGGCAAGCGCAGCTACGCCAGCGCGCCGGACGACCCCAGGGAAGGCGACGATGTTTACGACGTGTATTCGCTCGCGCCCGGCAAGGGGATCAACGGCCGCCCTTACCGCGAATGGTGATGCGCACGCGCCGCCCAGGAACGGGTTTCACCCTGATCGAGCTTCTGGTCGTGCTGGCGATCATCGCGACCCTGCTCACGATCGCGGTGCCGCGCTACCTCGGCAGCATGGAAAAGTCCAAAGAGGCGGTCCTGAAGGAGGACCTGTACCAGCTGCGCGACGCGATCGGCAAATACTACGGCGACCGCGGCAAGTATCCCGAGTCGCTGGAAGCACTCGCGGCGGAGCGCTATCTGCGCAAAGTCCCGGTCGATCCGGTGACCGAGAGCAACATAAGCTGGCTCACGGTGCCCCCGGCCGATCCGGAGAAGGGCGCGGTCTATGACGTCCGGAGCGGCGCGCCCGGCAGGGCGAGCGACGGCAGCGCCTACGTCGACTGGTAGCCGGCATGCGGCGCCGAACGCACCCCATCGCCCTTTCCCGCAGCGCGCGGGGATTTACCTACTTGACGATGCTCTTCGCCGTCGCGCTCGTCGGGCTGGGCCTGACGCTCGCCGGCGAGGTGTGGCACACCACCGCCATGCGGGAAAAGGAAGCGCAGCTGATCTATGTCGGCGGCCAGTATCGGCGCGCCATCGAACGCTATTACCGGAGCGGGCCGTCGCAGTATCCGCGTGCGCTGGGGGATCTGCTCAAGGATGCCCGTCAGGCGGGCACGGAGCGGTATTTGCGAAAGCTCTACCCCGATCCGGTCACCGGCAAGGACGAATGGGGCCTGGTGAAGACGCCCACGGGGGACATCATGGGGGTGTACAGCCTTTCGGCCGACAAGCCGTTCAAGACCACGGGCTTCGGCGACGGCAACAACTTCCGCGATGCTACGAAATATTCCGATTGGAAGTTCGTCTACGACCCCGCGCAGCAGGCACCGATCCCGTCCGCGCCGTCCGCCCAGCCCTAGCGGCTCCGGCTGGCTTTGACGAATTCCAGCGAGGCGCGAAACAGCTCGAGATCCTTTTCGTAATCGGCTGCGTCTGAATGGTCAATCTGGATCCACTCCCTGGTGCTGCCGATACCGCCGGGTTGAAACGGGACGATGTCGTGCCTTGAGAACTGCAGCTCGGTCGCGGTGGCGACAGGCAGACGCAGTCCGACACCTTGGCCGCTGATGCAGGCGAACATCCTGTCGCTGACGAAATAAGCGTCGAGGCCGTTGATCTTCTTCGTGACGACCCCGGGGAGCTTGAGGAGCACGGTGTCGATCTGGGCCTTGCGGCTCGGCTCCGGTGTAGGATTCATTTCTGCATTCTCCGCGGGAAAACAAGGATGGCTACCGGAATAGTAGCGTTCATTCGCATCGCAGTGCTCGCCGTACTCGGGGTCACGCTTGCGCTGGCCCAGAACTATCCCGCCAAGCCGATACGGATCATCATCGCGCAAGCGCCCGGCAGTGCGACCGACGTCATCAGCCGCGTGGTCGGCAACCGGCTATCGGAGGGCCTCGGGCAGCCGATCGTCATCGAAGCGCGGCCGGGCGCCGGCGGTGTGGTCGGCACGGAAGCGGCGGCGCGGTCGGCGCCCGACGGCTACACGCTGTTCATGGGCAACAACTCCACCCACGGCTCGAATCCCGCCGTGTACGCGAAGCTGCCCTACGATGCGGTCAACGATTTCGCGCCCGTCTCATTCGTCGCATCCGTGCCTTACGTGCTGGTCGTCGATCCCTCATTGCCGGTCAGCACGGTCCAGCAGTTCATCGCCCTCGCGAAATCGAGACCCGGGAAGATGAACTACGCTTCGGCGGGCAATGGCAGCACGCACCATTTCTGCGGCGAACTGCTCAAGTCCATGTCCGGGATCGATATCCTCCACATTCCCTATAAGGGCTCGATGATGTTTGGCAATGTCGCGGACATCGGGTCGCAAATAAGAAGCGGGAAGGTGAATGCGCTCGCGGTAACCGTGCCCAAGCGCGCGAGCATGCTGCCCGATGTGCCGACGATGCCCGAAGCGGGGCTGCCGGATTTCGAAATCACATCGTGGTTCGGATTGCTCGCACCGGCGGGAACCCCGGCCGCGATCATCAGCCGGCTGAACGCCGAAACCGTCAAAGTACTAGCAAGAGCAGATGTAAGGGCCACGCTCGCCGCCCAGGGATTGGACGTGGCATCCAGCTCGCCCGAGCAGTTCGCCGCTCACATCAAAAGCGAAATCGCCAGGTTCAGCCGGATTGCCAAAGCTGCCGGCATCAAGGCCGAGTAGCAGGCTCGGCCGCACTGCATTTCAGCCGATGTACGTTTAATGCGCGTACGGCCGCGGAGCGGCCTCCGGAAGCAGCCGGTCGTACTCCCTCTTGACTACCCCGTAGCACTCGCACACCCGCGCTTCGAGCTGCGGCCGGTCGAGAACCGTGATGTGGCCGCGGCAGCCCCTCGGCCTCCAGCTTGCCGGCGGCTTGCGTGACGCCCTCGCGGCGCACCCCGAGCATGTCCGCGATCAATTGCTGGGTCATGACCAGCTCGTTGGTGGGAAGGCGATCCAGGCTCAATAGCAGCCAGCGGCAAAGCTGCTGGTCCACCGCGTGGTGTCGGTTGCATACCGCCGTCTGCGTCATCTGCGTGATCAGCGCCTGCGTGAAGCGCAGCAGCAGGTGCTGGAGCGCGCCGCCGGCCTCGAACTCCTTTTTCAGCTGGTCGCCTCTGAGCCGGTAGCCGTGGCCGGCGCTTTGCACCACCGCGCGGCTTGGCGTGGTCTCGCCGCCCATGAAAAGCGCGATGCCCACCATGCCCTCGTTGCCGGTGACGGCGATCTCCGCCGAGGCGCCGTCCCCCAGGACGTACAGGAGCGACACGATGCTGCTCGTAGGGAAGTAGACGTAGCCTTGCGCGCCGCCGGATTCATACACCGCCAGCCCGAGCGGCAGCGGCACCTGCTCCAGAAAAGGCAGCAGCCCCCGGTAGGCGGCCTCGGGCAGGGCAGCGAGAAGGCGATTGTCTTTCGGGGTGGACGACGCCAGGGAAAACGCCTTGCTCATGTCTTCCCATCCTACGCCCTAGGTCCGGTAGCGTACACACGCTCGCGGTGCCCTTCTTTACAGGTCGACCAGCCTCAACTCTGCTCCGGTGCGCTCGAGCCTCTTGCCCTCGGGCAGCTTCAAGTAGGGCCTGGCTTCTTCGGCGCTGAGCCCGTAGGTAAAACTCATCGGGCCCCGGCTGAAGCTGCCGGCGCCGTGGCCGCGGAATATGCTCAAACGCTGAAAATTAAATGTGGCGGCGGTGCCGTCACGGCAATGCAATTGCCCGGAACCACCCGCGGGGCTGGAAGTGAACTGTCCGGTGCATGTGAGATCGGAGTTCTTTTGCGAATGAATGGCGAGGGTTCCCGCGCCGCTGAGATGGCCTTCTGCCTCGCCCACGAACAGGTCACCGGCCATTATCGCGATGACCTCGCCCGTCGCTGAAAACAGCCCCGCAGCCGCTGGAGGCGCCGAGCCGGCCAGTCCGATGCACGCGGCAAGAACCGCAATCAATACTTTGCGCATTGAAAAGAAAAAGCCCGGGACGGGATCGCCATCGCCGGGCGGAGGGTAGCAGGTTTCCGGCCAAGGGCAGATCGCCGAATACCCGTATTCATCATCGCCTCCGGCCGCAGGCCGGTCTGTGCGCTATCGAACACAGGGCGCGAGAGCGGCGAGCCGTTGTGCGCCACCGAACATACTTTTCGCCGCCGCGCGCGCACCATGGATGAATCGATGGCCGCCATCCCGAACGTCCTCCTTGCCTCGTTACCGCGCGAGGCGTACTTGCAGCTCCTTCCAGGATTGTCGCCCGTTACGCTGGCCTTCGGCGACGTGCTCTACGAGCCGGACACGCCCATCCGCGAGGTTTACTTTCCCAGCGCGTGCCTCGTGTCCCTCCTCACCGTGGTGGAGGGCCACCTCGCGCTCGAGGTCGGGCTGGTGGGCCGCGAAGGCATGGTCGGCGCTCCCTTGGCGCTGGGCATCGAGATGTCCCCGGTGCGTGCGCTCGTGCAGGGGGGCGGTCCTGCCCTGCGGATGAACAAAGCCCGGTTTCTAAGCAAATTGCGGCGCAGTCCGCCATTGCAGCGCGCGCTGCTCGGCTATATCCATACGCTGATGCGGCAAATTACTCAGACCGCGGCGTGCAACCGCTTTCACGTCGTCGAGGCGCGGCTGGCCCGATGGCTCCTGATGACACGCGACCGCGTGGGCTCCGGAGAATTTCGCATGACACACGAGTTTCTTTCCACCATGCTCGGCGTGCGCAGGGTGGGCGTGACGGAAGCGGCTTCCGCCTTTCAGCGGCGCAAGCTGATCGAATACAGCCGGGGCAAGATCAGGATCCTGGATCACGGCGGCCTCGAAGCCGCCTGCTGCTCATGCTACGCAGCGGAATCCACAGAGGCAAAAAGCCGTGCGCCGCACGCACGCCAGCGAAGGCCTTACTAGCAGCGCACCTCGAGACGCGGCCGTTTTTCGCCGACCCGCAATACTGCTTTCTTTAGGTTTCATTTGCAATATGCCGCGCGAGGCTGACGATAGCCGGCCCACATACGGCGGGCATAATTCGCGCATGGCATGGCGCGTCGCCTTTTACATCCTGCTGCTGGCGCTCGGCGGTTGCGCAACGCCCGTGTTCAACACCCCGACGAACGAACCGCTGTCGGCGACCACACCCCCGAACATGGGCGCGCCCACGGACCTCATCCGCGAGAACTCGATCGTGCTGTCCCTCTCGGGCGGCGGGCTGCGCGCCGCAGCTTTCAGCCATGGCGTTCTCACCGCGCTCCAGGGCGTCAAGACGGCCGACGGCGATCTGCTGGACGACGTCGCAATGATCAGCAGCGTTTCCGGAAGCTCGCTCACCGCGGCTTATTACGGTGTGTACGGCCGCGAGGGCCTCGCGCGGTTTCGCAGCGAGGTGCTGTTGCCGGGCTTCGAGAGCGGAATGCGGCTGTCGCTGTACAGTCCGGCGAACCTGTTTCGGATGCTGGGCGGCGGCATCAACGCCCGCGAGAATTTCGGCGATGCGCTCGACCGCAAGGTCTTCCATGGCGCGACGTTTGCCGACATCTTTCGCCGCCCGGGGCCCGACATCCGGATCCAGGCGACGGATCTTTATCACCGGGTGCCTTTCCCCTTCTTCCCGCCCCTCTTTTCGATCCTCTGCAGCGACCTGTCACGCTATAGCGTGGCCGATGCGGTAGCTGCGTCGATGGCGGTGCCGATGATTTTCGCGCCCGTAGTCGTGCGCTCGTATCCCGAGAGCTGCCAGCCTCTGTCCCCGGAGATCGTCGCCGCTATCCGCCCCAGACCCGAAGTTTCACGGGTTCTGAATACGATCGTAAAAGCCATCGCGGCTTACCGCGATCCGACGCGCACCCGGTTCATCAAGCTCGCCGATGGCGGCCTGACCGACAATTTCGCGGTTTCCAACCTCGTGATCGGCCGCCTGGCCTACGGCACGCCTTATGCGCCGATGACCGAGCGCGACGCCGTGAGAGTCCGGCGGCTGCTGTTGATCGTCGCGGATGCCTCGCAAGGCCCGAATGGCGACTGGACGCACCAGGAAGCCGGGCCGAGCGGCCTCGACCTCGCGCTCTCCGCCACCGACGCCGCGGTCGACGCCGCCGCGCAGCAAGCCGCGGACGCCCTAGGACACATGGTCAAGGAGTGGCAGGACTCGGTCATCGCCTTTCGCTGCGATCTGACGCCGGCCGACGTGGCGCGCCTGGGCGGGCCGGCGCAATGGAATTGCGCCGACGTAAAGTTCTCGCTCGCCTACCTCTCGGTCGACGAGCTCGAAAGCCCCCTGCGCGAACGCATCGAGGCGGTTCCGACTCGCCTCACGCTCGAGGCTGGCCAGGTGGACGCCGCCATCGAAGGCGGCCGCGAAGGCACGCTCGCGCTTCGCCGCCTGCGCACTTATGTGCAGGAGAGGGTCAGGCCGCGATGAGCGCTCGCCAGCTCGCGTTTGCGCCTGTGAACCGGGCAGGCCTAGCGCTTGAGCTGCGCGATGAACGCACGCCCCGCCGGCCCGGGCGGCGTGTCCTTTCGAAAGACTACTTTCATCGGCATGTGCATGTCGCGCGGACTCCCTTCGACGCGGATCTTGGCTAACGCTCCGTTCTCCAGGTCCGCTTTAACCATGTGCAGCGGCATGTGACCCCATCCAAGGCCGGCCTTGAGGAACGCATGCTTGGCACCCAAGTCCGCCAGGCGCCAAATCAGCGGGGACAGAACGCCGAAGCTTTTGCCTTCAGACAGAGCGGTCCTGTCGGTGAGGACCAGCTGCACCTCCTTGGCGATGCGCGAGGCCGAAACGACTCCGCGCAGCGCTGCCAGGCGGTGAGAGGCGCCGACGACCGTCACGAAAGGAACGTCCACCAGGGGCTCGGACTGGAGCTCGTCTGGAATGATCGGCAGCGAGCCGATGACACCGAAGCTGCAAGTACCATCGAGAACCAGCCTGACGACTCCACCGAGGGCTTCGACGTAGAGCCGCAGCGGCGTGTGTGGATAGGTCTCTCGGCTGTGAAGCGCCGCCCTCGTTAGCGCCTCCATCGGATACATCACATCCATCACGGCTGAAAGCTCCGGCTCGAGGCCCTCGCGCATCGCGCGCGCCCTCGCCTTGAAGCCGTCCATGTTGTCCGCCACCGAGCGCGCGTCCGCGAGCAGGCTGCGCCCGGCTTCGGTGAGACGCGGATAGCGCGCCGAGCGATCGAAAAGCTTCACGCCCAGCTGGGCTTCCAGGTTGGCCAGCGTCTGGCTCACTACAGACTGGGCGCGGCGCAGCTTCCGGCCGGCGGCCGAGAAGCTTCCCTCGTCCACGGCGGCGATAAAGGTTCGCAGTTGGTCCAGCGTCAGTCCGTCGAGCACGGTCAATCGCTCCAATAGATAGGTTCCATCTAAATATATAGGCTTCTCAGATATAACGCGAGTCCCTATCCTGTCTTCATCAACCCGAACGGAGACAGACATGCCCTCAAGCAGAAAAGTGATCGCAGTAGTAGGTGCCACCGGCCAGCAAGGCGGCGGAGTGGTCCGTGCGCTGAAAGCCCGCGGCGAATTCAAGGTGCGCGCCCTCACCCGCAATCCAGCCAAGCATCGCGGACTCGCCGACGAAGTCATCGAAGCAGACCTGGATCGCCCGGAAACCCTCAAGGCTGCGCTCGAAGGGGCGCACGGCGTTTTTCTGGTCACCAATTTCTGGGAACAGGGCACCGACGAGCTCAAGCAGGCGACCACGGTGGTGCGCGCGGCCAAGGCTGCCGGCGTTAAGCATTTCGTCTGGTCGACACTGCCCGACGTGGCAGCGATCAGCGGAGGCAAGTTCCACGTTCCCCACTTCACCGGCAAGGCCAGGATCGACCGGATCGTCCGGGAAGCCGGCTTCGCGAACCATACATTCGTGATCGCGCCCTTCTACTACGGGAACCTCGTCGGCGTCCTCGCCCCGCAAACGCAGGCGGACGGATCTCTCGGCTGGGCCCTTCCCCTTGATCCCTCGGTGCGCGGCATTCACATGGGCGACATCGGCGAGCTCGGCAACATCGTCGCCGGCGCGTTTGCGCACCCGGATCTGGCGGGGCACGGCGAGTATCTGCCGCTGGTCGGCGATTTCATGAGCTTCGACGAGATCATCGACACGCTCAACCGGCAGGGGCATCGGTATTCGTTCAAGCAAGTCCCGAAGCAGGCTTTCGCGGGCCTGTTCCCCGGGGCGAACGAAGTGGCGGAGAACTTTGCCTATTTCCAGGCGCATACCTACCTGGGCTCGGATTCGCGCGACCGGATCGCCCTCGCGAATAAAGTCGCGGGCCGCCAGCCGACCAACTTCTCCGCCTGGGCCCGAGCAAATGTCCGGGCGCAGGTAGCCTAACCGGAGACACAAATGGACAACGTTGCTACTTTGCAAGAGACCGCGGTAAGTGCCCGCCAGCGCGGCATCGTGTTACGGACCCGCGGCCGCAGGCACGGCCCCATCACGCGGCTTGTGAGCCCTTCCGATATCGGCGAACGGATCAAGCCTTTCGTGTTCCTGGACTACGGTGAAGTGGTCGCTACGGGCAAGCCACTCTTCGGCATCCATCCCCACTCCGGGATCGCGACCCTTACAACGGTCCTCACTGGAAGCCTCGCCTACGAAGACACCACGGGAAAGAATGGCCAGGTCGCGGCCGGCGGGCTGGAGTGGATGAAGGCCGGTAACGGCGTCTGGCATGACGGCGGAGCGTTGCCAGGCGAGCCGCTGCGCGCCTTCCAGCTGTGGATCGCGCTTCCCGCGTCCGAAGAAAACGCGCCACCGGAGAGCCAGTACATCGCGCCGGAGGCCGTCGAGAAGGACGGGCCGGTCAGAGTCATCCTGGGGCGCTTCGGCAACGCCCGAAGCCCGATCCGCGCGCCCGCCGGCATCAACTATTTCCATGTCCGCCTGAACGACGGGCAGCGCTGGCACTATGCGCCGCCCGCCGGCCATGCCGTCGCGTGGTTGTCCGTGGACAAGGGCCGCCTGCGCGCGACGGAGACGGTCGAGGCCGGCGAGCTCATCGTGTTCGAGGAATCCGGCGGCGTCATCGGTGTACAGGCCGAGGGCCCAACCTCCTTCGTCTTCGGATCCGCGGTCAAGCATCCTCACCCGCTGGTCACCGGCTACTACTCCGTGCACACCAGCGCGAAAGCCCTCGAACAGGGTGAAGCCGAGATCGAACGGATCGGCGAGAGGCTGCGGGCCGCAGGGCGCCTATCCATGGCGCGTGCCCAATTGGCCATGGAGTGAGCCATGATCGCCTATTACTTTCGCTTGGCCTGCATCGCGCTGGTATGCATGGCGATTCTCTCGGCACATGGCGCGCGCGCGGATGTGCCGGCCCCTGATGTCCTCGTAAGACAAATGTCCGACGAGGTGGTCGCCGCCATCAGGCAGGACGGCGCTATTCGCGCCGGCGATTCGGGCCGGATCGCCGCGCTGGTCGAAACGAAGATCGTGCCGCACTTCGATTTCCGGCGCATCACGCAGATCGCAATGGGCGCCAACTGGCGCCGCGCTACGCCCGAGCAGCAGGAGGAGCTCACCCGGCAGTTCGAGCAACTCCTCGTACGGACGTACTCCGGCGCGCTCGCGAGCTACCGTGATCAAGTCATCGAGGTGAGGCCGCTGCGCGCGAAGGCCGACGATACGGAAGTCAGCGTGCGTTCGGTCGTTAAACAGGCTAGCGGCGAGTCCATCTCCATCGAATACGACCTTGAGCGCAGGGCATGAGCCTTGTAGCGACTTACCGCAGCGCCTTCGCCGAGGAAGTCCGCAACCGCGGCGTCGAAGGCCTGATCAACCTGCTCGCGAGCAAGAACCGCCAGAGCCGCCACGGATGATCTTCATGGAATGAGGGCACCTAGCGCGCAGCGCCGCCCGGATCGAGTTTCGCGTATTCGCCTTCGGCGTAGACCACTCGTCCGCCGAGCATCGTGAGCACGGAGTGGATCGCGCCGATCCTGCTCACCGGCACTGTGAGGTAGTCGCCGCTCAGCACCGCCAGGTCCGCGAGCTTTCCGGCCGCGAGCGTGCCGCGCTTTTCTTCGTCGTGCGTGAACCACGCGCTGCCGCTCGTATACATGCGCAGCGCCTGCATGCGGTCGGGGGTCTCGTCGGCGCCGCGCAGGTCGACGCCGCCGGCGGATTTTCCGTCCAGCATCCAGCGCAGCGCGACGAAAGGGTTGTAGTTCGCGACGCGGTGCGCGTCGGTGCCGGCGCCGATCGAGACGCCGGCTTTCATCGCGGTGCGAAGCGGCGGCATGCGCCTTAGCGCGGCCTCGCCCCTTTCCTTCAGCAGGCGCTCGCCTTCGTAGTACATCGCATCCTGCATGGTCCAGCCGACCCCGAGCGCCTTCATGCGCTGGAACGACGCTTCGGTGCCGTTGTTCAGGTGGGCGATGGACCAGCGCAGCCTTGCGATCGGGGCGTCGCGGTTGACACGCTCGAGCACGTCCAGCAGGTGATGCACGGAATCGCCGTTCTGCCAGTGCTGCGTGAGGGTCATGCCCTGGTCCGCGGCCCATTTCGCCGCCTTGTAAAACTCCTCCTTCTCGGCGTCGCCCGGATTGTCGTTGTTGTACATGCCGAAGGTGACTCGCTCGCCGATGCCGTTGAACTTGAGCTGCTCGTCGCCGAAGCCCATCGGCAAGAGCTGGGTGAGCTCCCTGAACTCCTCGAGCTCCTTGCCGCGCTTCTGCGAGAAATAGCTGTAAGCGACGCGCAGGGTGAGCTGCCGGTCACGCCACAGCTTGAACAGCGGCGCGTACTCGGCGGGCGACATGTTGAAGCCGCCCGGGTCGGAAACGCCGGTGAGCCCGACGCGGTTCAGCTCGCGGAAGAACTTGTGCGTTCCCTCCACCTTTTGCTCGAAGGTCGGACGCGGCAGCTTGTCGAAGAGCGGCACGATGCCGCCCACGATCGCCCCGGTGGGGTTTCCGCCCGCATCGCGCTCGTACTTCCCGCCGCCGGGAAGATCCGCCTCCGACTTGATGCCGAGCGCTTCATGCGCGAGCGGCGTGAGCATCGCCCAGCCGTACATCCATTGCACGTACACCGGGTTCTGCGGCGCGGCGGCGACGAGCTCGGCTTGCGTCGGCCGGCGCCGCTCCTTGAACTGCTCTTCGGTCCAGCCGCCCGCGACGATGAGCCAGCGTCCCGGCTGCGACTGCCGCGCCGCGGCGCGCACGCGCTCCAGCGCCTCGGCGACGCTGCCGGCGCCGAACCAGTGGACCTCGGTGCCGTAGCTGAGCGCCGCCCGGATCGCGTGGATGTGCGAGTCGATAAGGCCTGGAATGACCGTGCGGCCGCCGAGGTCCACCGCGTGCGTCGCAGGGCCTGCGAGCTTGCGGACCTCAGCCGCCGAGCCGACCGCGACGATGCGCCCGTCGCGGATCGCGAGGGCCTGGTGCACGCTGCCTCGCTCGTCGGCGCTTACAACCTTGCCGTTGACGAGGATCGTGTCCATGCCCTGCGCCCAGACGCAGCCCGCAGCGAGGAAACCGCCCAGAACCAAGGTCCGCTCGACGAGTTTCATGACCGCACCTCCCGGGATTCGAGTTCATAGCCCGCGTCAGTCCAGGCCTCAAGCCCGCCGAGCAACGGGCGGACGCGCGTGTAGCCCCGCTCGATCAGTTGCTTGGCTACGGCAGCGGCCGATGCTTCGTTGGGGCAGGAGCAATAGAACACGATCTCCCGGTCGATTGGAAGATCGTCGAGCCGCTTGTCGAGGTCCTTGGGATCCAGCGCGACGGCGCCCGGAATGAAGCGCGGATCCCGGCTGCGCGCGACCGCCGAGCGCACATCGAATACCAGGGCGCCCTTCCCCTTGTGCATGAGCCCGCGCAGCTCGTCCACGGTCATCCGCGCGAGCCGCAGCGTCTTGTAGAAGCGGCGCCGCTCCCACCACTTGAGGGCGATGTAGCCGGCGAGCAGCGCCGCCACGAGCGACGCCGCCACAGCGCCGAGATCCCCGAGCCGGGAGATCAGGTAGTCGACCTGCGCGTGAAACAGCATGCCGGCGCCCACCGCTACTCCTGCCCAGATGAGGATGCCAATGCTGTTGAGCACAGCAAACGAGGGCCAACCCAGGCGCATGACTCCCGCGAGCGGCGGCGCAATGGTCGACAGGCCGGGAACAAACTTGCCGAGGATCAGCGCAAGCGCGCCCCAGCGCTCGAACTGCGCTTCGGTCTGGCGCACGCAGGAATCGGGTGAAAGCGAGATGCGGCACAGCAGCTTCATGACGCGGGTGCCGTAGAGTCGCCCCGCGACGTACCATGCCCCGTCGCCGAGGGCGCAGGCGATGAAGGCTACGCCCAGCACCGCGGGCGCCGAGAGTTGCCCGTCCGCCGCAGCCGCGCCTGCCAGCACCAGGATCGGAACGGCAGGAACGGGAAGGCCGATCTGCTCGATCAATACGTTGAGGAAAACCAGGGCGAGCCCGTACTGCGCGATCAGTTGACTGAATTCCTGCAAGGCTCAGGCGTGCGCGGCCGCAGCGCCCTCTCGGGCGAGGAAGGCGTGGATTTGCGCAACCGCCGCCGCGCCCTCTCCGATGGCGCCGCCCACGCGCTTCACCGACCCGGCGCGCACGTCGCCGATCGCGAACACGCCCGGCACGCTGGTTTCCAGAGGCAGCCGGGCGCCACCGCCGGTCGTTACGAAGCCCTTGTCGTCGACCGCGACGTCGCAATCCTTCAGCCATTCGGTGGCGGGATCCGCGCCCAGGAACATGAAGACGTTGCGGATCGGCCGCGTTTCCTTCTCTTTTGACTCGCGGTGCCGCCAGGTCACGGATTCGACGCCGGACTGGCGCTCGCCGCTCAGCCCGATGATTTCGGTGCGCGTGCGCAGCTCGATGTTGGCGATGGCGGCGATGCGGTCGATGAGGTACTTCGACATGCTCGCCGCGAGGCCAGCGCCGCGCACCAGCATCCAGACTTTTGCGGCGTGCCCGGCGAGAAACACCGCCGCTTGCCCCGCGGAGTTGCCGCCGCCCACCAGCACCACTTCCTCGCCCGCGCACATCTTCGCTTCGATCGGCGATGCCCAGTACCAGACGCCCCGTCCTTCCATCGCCTTCAGATTGGCGCAATCCGGACGGCGATAGCGTGCGCCCGTGGCAATGGTGACGGTACGGCTGCGCACGGCGCGGCCGTCCGCGAGCTGCAAGGCGAACGGCTCGCCATCGGCCGCTCGCTCGCAATGGAGGCTGACGATCTCCGCCGGGATCAGCATGCTGGCGCCGAATTTCTGCGCCTGCGTATAGGCGCGTCCCGCCAGGGCCTGGCCCGAGATGCCGGTCGGGAAGCCGAGATAGTTCTCGATGCGCGCGCTCGCACCCGCCTGGCCGCCGAACGAGCGCGCGTCGATCACCAGCACCGACAATCCCTCCGAAGCCGCGTAGACCGCGGTAGCCAGTCCCGCCGGGCCGGCGCCCGCGACCGCGACGTCGTACACGCGATCTGCGCCGGCCGCGGCATCGAGCATGCCGATGCATTTGGCAAGCGCGCTCTCCGTGGGATTGCGCAGCACCGAGCCGTCGGGGCAGACCGCGAGGGGCAGATCCTCGGGCCGAGGCGCGTAGCGCTCGATGAACGCTTGCGCATCATGATCGCTGGCGGGATCGAGCAGCAGGTGCGGGATGCCGTTGCGGCTCAGGAAATTGCGCAGCCTCGCGACATCGCCGGACGAGGCGGCGCCGATCAGCACGGGGCCGCCGGTACCGGCCTCGATCAGCGCCACGCGGCGCAAGATCATCGCGCGCATGATCTTCTCGCCAAGGACAGCTTCCGCGATGAGCAGAGCGTGCAGCGGGTCGGGACGGACCAGCAGCGCCTCCACGTCGCCGACCGCGATGGCGTCCACCAGCGAGCGGCGGCCCGAAAGCTGCCCGAGCTCGCCGGAGAAAGATCCTGCGCCGTGGTCGACCACCGGAAAATCGTGCCCGTGCCCATCGCGGCCCGTAACCCTTACGGTCCCGGAGAGCACCACGATCAGGCCAGAGGTCGGTTTCCCGGTTTCATAGACGCGCTCGCCGTCGGCATAGCGGCACGGCACGCCGAAGCGGCGCAGGTGCGCAATCTCGTCGGGCGCGAGGACCGGGAACATCTGCGCTTGGCGCGCTTCGCGCGTCGGCGACTCGGGTCTTGCCGTCAATGCCGGTGTCACGGGCGCAGCGCTGCTTCGACACCTTGCACGAGGGCCTGGAGGCCGTACGAGACATCCTGCAGTTTCCCGTCGATGAAGAATGTGGGCGTCGCGCGCACACCGCTGAGCGTGGCGCCTTCGATGTCCTCGCGCACCCGCTGCAGATAGAGAGTGTCCTTCATGTCCGCGTCATAGCGGACCATGTCGAGCTCCAGCCGTTGCGCGTAGCCGCGAAGCTGCGGCAGCTTGAGATGGGATTGGTTGTCGAACAGCAGGTCGTGCATCGGCCAGAACTTCCGCTGGCCGGCCGCGGTCTCAGCCGCGAGCGCGGCGCTCAAAGCGTGCGGATGGACCTCCTCCAGGGGGAAGTGCCGGTAGGCCACCCGGATGCGACCGACGAACCGCTCGAGCAGCATCTTCACCGCCGGCGCGGCTTGCCTGCAGTTCGGACATTCAAAGTCGCCGTACTCGACGATCGTCACCCCCGCATGCTCGAAGCCCAGCAAGTGATCCGCGTGGCTGACGGGGACGGCGAGCTCAAAGCGGGGGTGATTCATGGGAGCGGTTCGCGCTGCTCATTATCATATAGTGCTTGCTGGATACGTGGAGCGGACATGACCGGCCGATATCTCGAGGATTTTGCAGCAGGGCAGAAATTCGGCTCCGGCAAGTTGCGCGTGGAGCGGGAGCGAGTCAAGTCCTTCGCCGCCGAATTCGATCCGCAGCCTTTTCACCTCGACGAAGACGCTGCAACGAGCTCCCCGTTCGGGGGATTGGCGGCGAGCGGCTGGCATACCGCCGCCCTGACCATGCGCCTTCTCGTCGAAAGCGAGCTCAAGCCCGCAGGCGGCATCGTTGGCGCGGGATTCGACGAATTTCGCTGGCCGCGGCCAGTGCGGCCCGGGGACGAGCTGCACCTGGAAATCGAAGTGCTCGAGGCTCGGGCGTCCAGATCCCGTGCCGACCAGGGGGTGATAAAGGTAAAAACCACGACCGTGAATCAGAATGGCGAGCCGGTGCAGGTTTCCGTAGGCAATCTCATCGTGCCCCGCCGTCCCGGGCCTCAGGTCGCGACAAAATCGGAGAATCCCCGCAGGTAGTTCCGCAACCTCGTCCGGATCGCCTCGTCGATCAGCTTGCCCGTCGGATCGAACACCTTGTGCGCGCTCCCGACGTAGAGCAGCTCGCCGAACCACGGCCGCATGCCGAGGGTTCTGAAGATCGGCAGCCAAGCGCTCTGCGACAGCACTGTGCCGAACCGTCCTGGAGAAGCGCCAATGAGCGCCACCGGGCGCCCGGCGAAGACGCGCGCAATGTCGGCTGGCGGCCGCGTCAGCCAGTCGATCGCGTTCTTGAACACCCCGGGAATGGAGTTGTTGTACTCCGGCGTCACCAGAAGCAAGCCATCGGCCGAAGCGATTCGTTCCTTCAACTCGGCCGCCCTGGCTGGAATGCCATCCGAGGCTTCCACGTCTCCGTCATAAAGCGGGATACCGCGAATCGATTCAACCTCGATCGTGGAGCCTGGCGGACATTCCTCGGTCGCGGCGCGCAACAGAGCGGCGTTGAACGACGCGCCTCTCAGGCTTCCGGCTATGCCGACGATGCGCATCTCATTTTCAGCCGAGGTACTTCTTGATCACCTCGGGCGGCCGGACATGCGCCTGGGCCGGATTGCCGCCGGTCTCGCGCAGCGCGCGCCTCTGGCGCAGCAGGTCCCAGCACTGGTCGAGCTCCACTTGCACGTCCGCCAGCCGTTTGCTCTTGTCGGGATCGAGCTGGCCCTGCTCGAAGAGCCGGTGCTCCTCAGTTACCAGGCGCTGAATATGGGTGAGTACCGATTGGTCCTTGCCTTCATCTTTCACGGGATACCTCGCTGGATGCAAAAGGGGAGCTTGCGCGATATCCAAAATAAACCGATTGCGAAGATCCGGCAACCGTCGCACTGCCGCGGAATTCGATGTAACTACCCCGAAGTCCGACCCCTGCCTCTATAATGAAACCCAGGGCCGGATTGTCCGTATCCTCCCGGGAGGAGGCGATGAAATTCCTCGTGTGCGCCGCGTGACGACGCTCGTCCTCGACGACGAGGGTCGCGCGCGCAGCCTGGATCTCACGCTCAACGCCGGGCGGCGCTATCGGGCGATCGTCGCCAGGCCGGCGCTCAAGGCACAGCTCGTTCGCAAGCTCGGGGAGGCCGCGCCGCTCGCGATCGTGGCGGCGCGCGGCGGCCTGGTCGGCAATCTCAAGGTATGGGAGAACCTGGTGCTGCCGAGCACGTATCGCGGCGAGGCCCCCCTCGACGAGCTCGAGTCGCGCGCCGAAGGCCTGTTTCGCGAGCTTGGAATCCTGCGCGAGCGGTTCGCCGAGCTGTGCGCGCTGCTGCCCGATCGGCTGACCGAGTTCGAGCGCCGGCTGACGGCTTTCGTGCGCGCCATGCTGGCCGAGCCGGAGATCATGATCTACGACGGCCTGTTCGACGGGCTGGCGCGCGCCGAGATCGAGAAGGCGACGCGCTTCGACCATCTGTTCCGGCTGCATTTCCCGTTCCGGACCGCGCTGTACGTGGACGCGGAGGACCCGATGCTGCCCGCGTTGAGCGGCTATCCGACGTTTCACCTGGGATGAGCGCATGAAGATCTTCGCCGAGCACGACAACCGCTTCGAGGGGCTGGAGCTCAAGACCGGCCTGTTCCTGCTGCTGGCGGCGCTGCTGATCGTGGCAGGCATTCTCGCCACGCTGGTGCGGCAGGGGGTGTTCACGCAGACCACGCCCCTACACTTCTTCGCCAACAGCGCCCAGGGTATCGGCAAGGGCATGGCGGTGCAGCTGTTCGGCTTCAAGATCGGCGCCGTCGACACCCTCAACCTCGAGCCGAACGGCACGGTGAAGGTCAGGCTGGTGGTGCAGAGCGAATACCTGCGCCTCATCAACCAGGGCTCCACGGCGCGGATTGCCAAGGAAGGGCTGATCGGCGCGAGCATCATCGAGATCGTGCCCGGCACAACGCAGTCGCGCCCGGTGGCGGAAAACGGCGTGTTGAAGTTCGAGCGCGCCGCCGATTTCTCCTCGATCGCCGAGGAAATCTCGCAGCAGGTGCGGCCGATTCTCGCCGACATCAAGCAGCTCACCGAGTCGGCCAACCGGCCCGAAGGCGACATCCGCATCGCCATCAGGAACGCCCGCCAGCTCACCGCCGAGCTCTCGGAGGTCGCAAAGCAGATGAGCAGGCTTACGGCCAACGCCGACCGCCAGCTCTCCAGCGTGCTCGGCAAGGCCGACAAGGCGGTCGAGAAGGTCGACACCACGTTCGAGAAGGCGACCCAGACGGTCGATCGGCTGGGCGAGACCGTCGCCCGGCTGCCGGACCTGATGCTCAAGCTCGATCGCAGCCTGGCGAACATCGAGGCGGCGAGCGCCGACGCGAAGAAGATCATGTCGGGCGCCGCCGAAGACCTGCCGCCCGCGATCCGCGACGCACGCGCGATCGTCGACGGCGCCAAGCGCACCTGGCCGATCAACACCATGCTGGCCGAGCCGCGCGAGCAGGCGCTGCCGCTGGACAGCTTCGATGGCGCGGCGAGCCGATCCCGCTAGCGTCCTGCTGCTGGCGCTCGCGCTGGGCGCCTGCGCCGGCTCGCCTCCGGCGCCGAGCCGGCTCGCCGATGAGGCGCTCGGCTTCAACCAGCGCGCCGCAAGGGCCTACGAGCGAGGCGACTTCGCGCAAGCGCGCTCGCTTTACGAGCGCGCCCTCGAAATCGACGCCGGGATCGACCATGCCGACGGTGTCGCCATGAACTCGCTCAGCCTCGCGCGCGTCAACCAGGCTCTGGGCGAAGCCGATGCCGCGCACCGCCACCTGGACCGCGTGCTCGATAGCGCCGCGGCGGCGGCCTGGCGCGCCGAGGCCGCAGGTCGCAAAGCGCAACTTCATCTCGCTGCGGGTGAGCTCGCGCGCGCCGAGGAGTGGGTCGGCCGCGCGCAGGACCTGTGCGGCCAATGCCGCGCGCAGGCAGCGATCTTCAACCTCGGCGCCCGCATCGCGCTCGCCCGGGGTCAGCCGTCGCTCGCCACGCAGCGCGCCGAGCGCGCGCTGCAGCTGCCGGCGAGCGACGAGACGCGCGCGGAACGTGCCAACGCGCTGCGCATCATCGGCGAAGCGAAAATAGCGCAGCAGCGGCTCGCATCGCCGATGATCGGCAGCCCGCCAGCAGAGGTGCGATGACACGGGAAAAAGCGCGCTTCCTCGCGGCATTCGCCCTGGTGCTAGGCGCCGGGCTCGCCGCGCAGTACGGCGGCCTCGCCGAGCGCGCCGACCGCGCTCTGCTCGACGCCGAGTTCCGGCAGCTGCGCGAGCGCGCGCCGCAGCCGGTCGACAGGGACGTGGTGGTGGTCGGGATCGACGAGACCACTTTCCAGGTGCTGCGCGAGCCGTTCGCCCTGTGGCACCCGCACCTGGGCCGCTTCCTGCAGGCGATGGCGATCGCAAAGCCTTCGGTGCTCGGCCTCGACATCGCGCTGCCGGACCGCTCCTATCATTTCCTCCTCCCCAACTACGATCAGCCTCTGGTCCAGGGCCTGGCCGACCTGAGGGGCGGGGCGCAGGTACCGATCGTGCTGGCGCAGTCGCTGGACGAGCGCGGCAACCTGCGCGCCATCTTTCCGCCCTATCTCGCGGTCGCCGGCAAAGACGCGCCCGGCTCGGTCGCGCTCTGCCGGGATCCCGACCAGGTCATCCGCCGGTTCGACGAGACGAGCTGCGACTACAGCGGACCGCAGCCGACGCTCGCCGGCCGCATGGCGCAGCATCTGGGCATCAAGCAGGAATGGCGCGGCCACATCAACTACGCGATCGGCGATCCGGTCGAATACGTCCCGCTGCAGCAGGTGCTCCAATGGATCAGCCTCGGGCAGAGCGCGCGCCTGGCGGACGCGTTCCGCGGCAGGCCGGTGCTGGTCGGCGTGATTCTGCCGTTCTCGGACCGCCATCCCCTGCCGGTGGAGCTCGCGGCATTCGAGCCGAAAACCCGCCTGCTGCCCGGCGTGCTGGTCCACGTCCAGGCGCTGCGCTCGATGCTGCAGGGGGGATTCGTCCGTCCGCTGCCCGCATGGCTCGTGCTGCTCGCCTCGGCCGCCGCCCTGCTCGCCTGGTTCGGCCGCAGCGGTTGGCTGAAGGCGGCGCTGCTCGCCCTGGGCGCGGCTGCGGTTCTCGGCGTCGGGCTGTGGCTGCTATGGAAAGGCTGGTACCTGCCGAGCGCGGGGATCATGCTCTGCGCGGCGTTTGCCGGGCTCGCGCGCCTCGCCTACGACGCGGCGCTCGAGGCGCGCCAGCGGCGCTTCCTGAGCGGCGCCTTCTCGAGCTACGTCAGCCCGCGATTTCTCAGGGAGATCCTCGCCGGCCGCATCGATGCGGGCCTCGCCGGCACGCGCCGCAGGATCTGCGTCATGTTCTGCGACGTTCACGGCTTTACTTCGCGCGCGGAGAAAATGCCTCCCGAGCAGGTGATCTCGCTGCTCAACCAGCATTTCGCGGCGGCCACGGCGGCGATCTACAAGCACGGCGGCACCACCAACAAGTTCCTCGGCGACGGCGTGATGGCCCTGTTCGGGGCGCCGCAGCCGCTCGACTGCCCGGAGAAAAACGCGCTCGAGGCGGCGCAGGACATGCTGTCGGCGCTGCGCGATCTGAACGGCCGCCTGGAAGCCGCCGGCATGGCGCCGCTCAAGGCCGGCATCGGCCTTCACTCCGGCGAAGTGGTGCTTGGATACGTCGGCGGCCGCCTGCACCGGGAGTACACCGCCATCGGCGAAGTCGTGAACCTCGCCTCGCGCCTGGAGGGCATGACGCGCGAGCTCGAATACCCGGTGCTGTGCTCGGCCGCGGTCGCCGATGCGGTAGGGCACGCCGGCGACCTGCGCGATCTGGGCGAGCGCGCGCCGCGCGGCCATCCGGCGCTGCGCATTTTCGGCTGGAACCCGCCGGTTCTCGCTGCCGCGGAAGCGCAGATGAAACCGGCATGAACCCGCGCCTCGCCACCGGCTATCGCGACCTGCCCTCGCAGCTCGCCGGTTACTGGGCGTTCCTCGTCTACGCGCTCACCCATCTGCGCGTGCTCGCCATCGGCCCGGTGCGCGAGGTGTTCCATCGCCAGCTGTACTTCACCGGGATGCAGGGCGCCTACCTCGTTGCGCTGCTCGGCTTGCTGGCAGGCACTCTCGCGGTGACCCAGACCACCGCGCTGGTGGGCGGCAGCAGCGAGCTGACGGTGCGCGTTCTGGTGTGGACGGTGGTGGGCGAGCTCGGCCCGCTGCTTGCCGCGATCATCATCGTGGCGCGCTCCGCGGTGGCGATTGCCACCGAGCTCGCGCTCATGGAGACCCGCGCCGAGACCGACAACCTGGCGAGCCTGCGCATCCGGGCGATGGACTACCTGGTGGTGCCGCGCATGGCGGCGCTGACCCTCTCCATGATCGCGCTCACGGTGTACTTCCAGGTGGTGGCGGTGGCCGGCGGTCTCGCGATCAGCGCACTGTTCCAGAGCGCGCCGTTTCTCGATCAGCTCATCAGGTTCTTCGAGGTGATCACGGTCGCCGACATGCTCGTGGCGTTCGCGAAGAGCTTCTGCTTCGGGGCGGCGGTGGCTGCCATCTCCTGCTATCACGGGCTGGCCGTCGCCCGCTCGCTCACCGTGGTGCCGATCGCCGCGATGCGCGCCGTGATCCAGAGCCTGCTGTTCGTATTCGCGATCGACGCGCTGTTCGCCTACGCGCGCTACGTGCTCTAGCAGAAAAAAACCCCGGGAGGATGCATGGCGCGTACCGCCGTTCTGGTGGACACCCTGAAACGCGAGCTGCGCTCGCGCGGCATCACTTACGCCGCGGTGGCGAAGCACCTCGGGATGAGCGAAGCGAGCGTGAAGCGGATGTTCGCGCGCAAGGAGTTCACGCTGTCGCGCCTCGACCGCATCTGCGAGCGCGCCGGGATGGAGTTCTCCGAGCTCGCGCGCCTGATCGCGCCGCAGGACGCGGTGATCTCGCAGCTCAGCTACGAGCAGGAAAAGGAGTTCGTGGAGAACCACAAGCTGATGCTGGTCGCGCTGTGCACCCTCAACCACTGGTCGTTCGACGACATCGTCGCCGCCTACGACATCCCGCCGGCCGAATGCGTGAAGCTGCTGGCGCGGCTCGACCGGCTCAAGTTCATCGAGCTGCTGCCGAACAACCGGATTCGCCTGCTCGTGAGCCGCGCTTTCGCCTGGATTCCAGACGGACCGATCCAGCGCCTCTTCAAGGAGCAGTTCCAGGTCGATTTCTTCCGCTCCAAGTTCGACAAGGACAACGAGCTGTTGCTGGTCGCCAACGGGGCGCTGTCCAAGCCTTCGATCGCCGCGCTGCTTGCGCGCCTGAGGAAGACTGTCGCGGAGTTTTCCGGAATGCGCAGCGACGATGCCGGCCTGCCCTCGGCCGAGCGCAGCCCGATCACCCTCCTGCTGGCGGCGCGGCCGTGGGGCGCGGGTTTCCTGCGGAAATACCGGCGCCGGAATTGAGAGCTATGTCTTCGAAGACTGCAGCGCCTGCCAGACGCGCAGGGGCGTTGCCGGCATGTCGAAGTGCTCCACGCCCGCCTGGCGCAGCGCATCGAGCACCGCGTTCATCAGCGCCGGCATCGAGCCGGTGACGCCGCCCTCCCCGACGCCCTTGGCGCCGAGCGGGTTGGTTGCGGTAGGCACGGCGTGGTCTGTGACGGTGAGCCCGCCGACCAGCCCGGCACGCGGCATGGCATAGTCCATGAAGCTGCCGGTAAGGAGCTGGCCGGAGGCGTCGTACACGCCCTGCTCGAGGAAGATGTGCCCCGCGCCCTGCGTGACGCCGCCCTGCACCTGCCCCTCGACGAGCTGGTGGTTGATGATATTGCCGACGTCGTCGCAGGCGACGTAGGACACGATGTCACAGGTGCCCGTTTCCGGGTCGATCTCCACTTCGGCGATGTGGCAGCCGTTGGGGAAGGTGGCCGGCACCTTGGGGCGGTCCTTGAAATCGAGGTCGAGCTTTCCCGGGTACTTCTTCGCCAGCTCGTCGACGCCAACCTTGCGGTCCGTTCCCTTGATCCGGTAAGTCCCCAGGTCGAACTCGATGTCCTGCACCGCGCTCTCGAGGTGCTCGGCGGCGAGGTCCATGCCGTTCTTCGCGATCTCCTGCGAGGCCCAGTGCATCGCGCTGCCCAGACCGTGCAGCGTGCGCGAGCCGCCGGTCGGGTTCGACACCAGGTTGAATTCGGCCTCGGAGGTGCGCAGGCGGATCCGCTCGACCGGGATGCCGAGCACGCGCGAGACGATCTGCGCGAACGCGGTCTCGTGACCCTGGCCGTGGTTGTGGGACGCGGTGCGCAGCGTGAGCGTGCCATCGGCTTCCCAGGTCATGCGGGCCTGGTCGTAGGGCGCGAAACCGCCGGGCGCGGTCATCTCGATGTACGTGGCGATCCCGCGGCCGCGCAGCTTGCCGGCTGCTTTTGACTTCGCTCTTCGATCTTCAAAGCTCTTCCATTGGGAAACGGAAAGAGCTTTATTCATGACCCCCTCGAAGTCCCCGCTATCGTATTCGGAGCCGCCTACCAGCTTGTAGGGCATCTTCGCGGGCGGGATCATGTTGCGGCGGCGGAACTCCGCGGGGTCGTGGCCGAGTTCGCGCGCCGCCTCGTCCACGAGACGCTCGAGGGAATACGACGCCACCGGCCGCCCGGCGCCTCGGTAGGCGGCGGTGGGAATGGTGTTGGTGAGCACCAGCCGGCCGCGCACATGCACCGCCTGCACGTCGTAGACGCCGCAGTTCACGTTGACCAAGCCCAAGGTGCCGACCACCGCGCCGGTGAAAGCCACGTAGGCGCCCATGTTGGAGAGGTAGTCGAAGCGCATGCCGAGGATGCGGCCGTTCGCGTCGAGCGCCATCTCGCCGGTGTGCACGATGTCGCGCGCCTGCTCGTCGCCGAGGAACACCTCCGAGCGCGTGCCCACCCACTTCACCGGGCGGCCGAGCTTCTTCGCTGCATAGAGGAGCGCGCCGTATTCCGGGTACGCGTTGAAGCGCACGCCGAAGCCGCCGCCGACTTCCTCCGCGACGACGCGCACCTTCTCGGGCGGCACGCCGAGGACAATCGAGAGCTGCCCGCGCATCGGGCCCACGCCCTGCGTGGCCCCGTGCAGGTAGTACAGGTCCTGCGCCGGATCGTAGGAGCCCATGGCGGCGCGCGGCTCCATGGGATTGCCGATCACACGCGAGTGGTAGGCAGTGAGCTTCACGACCTTCGCCGCCTTCGCGAACGCGGCGTCGGTCGCCGCCTCGTCGCCGCCGACGAAGTCGAGCACCATGTTGCCCGGCGCGCCCGGATGGAGCTGCGGGGCGCCCGGGGCCATCGCCTCGGCGGCCGTGGTCACGACTGGCAGGTCCTCGTATTCGACGATCACCGCCTCGGCCGCGTCCTGCGCCTGCGCCGCGGTCCCGGCCACGATCAGGGCGACCGGCTCGCCCACGTGGCGCACCGCTTCGTGGGCAAGCGAGAGGCGCTGCGCCAGGCGCTGGTCGGAGCCGTCCTTCCACTTGAAGGGCGCCGCTGCCGGCAGCGGCTTGAGCCCCGCTTCGACCAGGTCCTTGCCGGTGAATACGGCGATCACGCCGCGGCTTTTCAAGGCTTCTTCTTTTTGAATGGAAACAATTTTCGCGTGCGGCCGGTCGGAGCGCAGGAAATGGCCGTAGGCCTGACCCGGCAGGTTCCAGTCGGAGACGTAGCGTCCTCGCCCGGTCAGCATGCGAGCGTCTTCGAGGCGGCCTTTCAGCATGCGCCAATTGTAAAAATAAAAAGGCCCGCCGAAGCGGGCCTTTCACAGGACACCCGGCAGGGCTTTATTGCCCCAGGCGGCGCTTCAGCCAGGCCGCCAGCGACTTGACATCCTCGCTGCCGGGCTGCTTGCGCTGCATTTCGTTGACCAGCGGCAGCATTTCTTCGTAGAGCTGGTAGTCGTTCAGCGCCGAGTACAGATACAGCTCGGCGGTGATGTCGTCTGCCGGCAGCTCCTTGTGCAGCTTCTCGTAGGTCGCCCTCGCCTGCTGCAGGCTCTCGTCCGGCGCGCGCCGCGGCGAGGACGCGCCACGCACCTGGACCCCTCCGAGCCTCGCGTTCTGCATCAGCTCCGATGCGCGCGCGATGCGCAGAGGAACGCCCGCGGGTAGCGCCGTGACCTCGGCCGGCGCGCCCGAAATCGGCGTGCCCTGCGTGGGCGCAGCGCGGAAGCTCGACGGGCCCTTCCAGCCCTCCTGGCGCGAGCCTTCGAAATACACCACCCGCAGCTGCGCTCCGGCCCGCAGCTCGAAGCGGTCGCCGTTGCGCACCTTCATGAAAGCCTTCACCTTGCCGGGCTGCCCGGCCTGCGGAACGAACGAGACATCGCCGCTCACCAGGTTCACCATCCCCACGTCCGCCTGCGCGTGCACGAAACCATGCGCCGCGAGCAACGCCGCAATTACTCCGATTCGCGCTATTCCACGCATGATCGTCTCCCTTTGCCGAATTTGCGCTTCACTTGCCGGGTTCATCGATACCGACGATCTCGTAGACGCGGATCGCCTCCGATCGCCCCTTCACTGTCAGCGTCTCGACCTTTCCGGTGCGCACCCCTTCGCCCGCCGCCCCGACCGTCGATTCCGAGGCCGCGATGACGCACTTCAGCTCCCTGGTCACGCCCTCCAGCCGGGATGCTGCATTGACCGTGTCGCCGATGGCTGTGAATTCCTTCCTCTTCGGCGTGCCGATGTCGCCGATCACCGCTTCTCCGGTGTGCAACCCGACGCCGATGCCGAACTCGGACAGGCCGCGATCCGGAAAGCGCCGGGTCATCCATTCCTTGAACGCGGCGGCCTCTTTTGCCATGCCGAGCGCCGCGCGGACCGCGCGCCGCGCGTGGTCGGGATAGGCCACCGGCGAACCGAAGACCGCCATGACCGCATCGCCGATGTACTTGTCGACCGTGCCGCCCGCGGCGAGGATCGGCTCGCACACGCGGGTGAAGTAGGCGTTCAGCATCTCCACGACCTCGTGAGCCGAGAGCTTCTCCGAGATGCTGGTGAAGCCGCGGATGTCGGAGAAAAGCACCGTGACGGTCTTCGACTCTCCGGCGAGATCGGGTTTGCGGTCATCCGCGAGCAGGACGTCCACGACCTCGTCCGAGACGTAGCGCCCGAATAACTGCCGCATTCGCGCGCGCTCGCGCTCCTCGCCCGTCAGCCGCAGTCCGAGCGTCATGAGAAACGCCGCCACCAGCCCGGTCTGCACCTCGGCAACGGGCAGCACCCAGTCGTGCCGCAAAGCGAAGAACGCCGGCGGCGCCACGGCGACCAGCAGCGCCGCGCCGAGCGCCGCGCCGCCGCCGGCGCTCCAGCGAAGGAAGAACCAGACCGCGATCGCGAGCACGAGGCCGACGTACGCCACCTCCGCCGTGGCGGGCAGCAGGCGCGGGTAGCGGCCCGACAGGATCGTCTCCACGATGTTGGCGTGGATCTCGCCGCCCGCCATCTGGTCGGCGCGAGCGCCGCGCGAGTAGGGCGTGAAGTGCCGGTCCGACGTGCCAACGTTGTTGGCGGCGATGATGATGACCTTGCCTTTCAGCGCCCGCACCAGCGGATTGGACAGCGCATCGGGCTTGAGCAGCGCGTTCATCGATAGGGTCGGAATCGTGCCCGGCGGCCCCGAATAGCCGATCATTTTCCACGCCAGCTCGCGCTTGAGCGTCTCGCCCGCGATCTGCCACTCCGGCTGTGCCGGATCCTTGCCCGCGGCGCGCAGCGCGAGCTGCATCGCGAAAGCGACTCCCGGGCTAGCCGGGTCCGGGTCCATGATCGGCAGGAAGCGCCGCACGTGCTTGTCGCCATCGGGAGACAGGTTGGCGATGCCCAGGTCGTTGAGGCCGCCCGGGAGCAGGAAGAATTGGTCGGGCGGCGGCGTGAGCAGCTTGGTGTCGCCGCCGACTTCGACCAGGTGGGTGATCAGGATCTTGTTGCCCGAGGCGAGCGCGCTGCGCAACGCCGAGTCGTAGTTCCGCGAGATCTCGCTGTCGGGCAGCTGCAGCTTCTTCAGCCAGGCCTCCCCGCTCACCTGGTAAATGAAGTCGAGGCCGACCGCCTTCGCGCCCGCGTCGGTGAGTACGCTCATCGCCTGGCCGAAGTACGGCGCCCAGAACGCGAGCGGGTCGTCCTTGAGGGCGACCAGGGTCTCGTCGTCCACCGACACGAAGGCGGTGTGCTGCGGCTCGTAGCGCACGCCCGAGATCACGTGCCAGGAGTCGTAGTAGATGTTTTCCAGAGACTGCTGCCAGTCGGTGCGCGCCAGCCCCACCGCGAGGCCGGTGGAAGCCGCCGCCACGCCCAGCCAGCGCAGGAGTTTCCTGTGAAGGGCTTTCAGGTTCGAGACAGCGCGACCAGGATGCTGCACGGCGCGTAGTCGAGGAGCGAGGCACCCACCGAGCCCTTCCACCAGCGCGCGGCGAACGAGGTCTTCTGGTTATGCCCGACCACGATGAGGTCGACCCCGAGGCTCTTCGCGAGGCGGCAGATCTCCTCCACCGGCTCGCCGACGGCAAGCTGGCCCGTGGCCTTGAAGCCGCGCTCGCGCAGGTTGCGGATGCCTTCGTCGAGCACCGTCTGGGTGCGCTTTTTCTCTTCCTCGAGCAGCTCCTCGGGCACGAAGCCTTCGGTGAGGAACAGGCTCGGCGGCATGGTCGCAACCGCGAGCAGATAGGTTTCCGCCTGCAGGAAGCCCGCGAGATCGGCGGCTTCGAGCAGCGCGCGCTTGCCTTCCTGGGAGCCGTCGTATGCGAGGAGGATCTTGCTGTACTTCATGGCGCTCTCCTATTTTAGGAGCAACCCGATTCGCTCGATCGTGGCGCGTTCGGCTATCAGCGTCTGCGCCGCCCACTGCCGGTATTCATCGCTCGACTTGTACCAGTAGTTCTGGTCGAGCAGCTGCAGGGTCTTGAGGTTCTCCGGCTCGTCCATCGCCTTCTTGAACGCATCGTGCAGGGCCTTGACGACCCGCGGCGGCATGCCTTTCGGACCGACGAAACCGTACGGCGAGTTCGACACGGTATCGACGCCCAGCTCGGCGACCGTGGGCATGTTCCAGCGGGTGCGCTTGTCTCCCAGCGTCGCCAGCAGCCTCATGGTGCCTGCATCGACATGCCGCGCCCAGCCCGTCGAGTCGACGTGCGCCATGACGTGTCCGCCCAGGAGCGCCGCGGCGCCTTCGGCATAGCCCTTGAAAGGGATGTGCAGGAACTGCACGCCGGTCTTCGCGCCGATCTCTTCCATCGCAAGATGCAGCGATGTCCCGGTTCCCGGGGTCGCGTAGGAGAGCTTGCCCGGATTGGCCCTGGCATAGTCGATGAGGTCCTTGAAGCTCTTCAACGGCGAATCGCTCTTCACCACGATGCCGAAGGTATAGCCCGCCACGCCGATGATGTAGCTAAAGTCGTTGATCGGGTCCCAGTCGACTTTCTGCATGTGCGGCACGCGGTACGCGGTGATCGGCAGCTGCGAGATGGTGTAGCCGTCGCCCGCGGCGGTCTTCGCCATGGTGGCCGGGCCGTTCATGCCGCTGCCGCCAGGACGGTTCTCCACCACGACCGGCTGGCCCAGGTGCTTCGAGCCGAGCTCGGCCATCTTGCGCAGATGGATGTCGGTCGAGCCGCCCGGCGGCCAGGGGCAGATCAGCGTGATCGGCTTGGAGGGAAAGGACTGGGCAAGCGCGCCGGTGGCGGCGAGAAGCATCGCCGGCAGCAGCCCGAGAATTCTCTTCATGCGCCCTCCTCCTCGCAATAATTATAGCCGCGGCGCGCCCGCTAGAATAACGATTTCCCTCTCCATGCTAGACGCTTCCCGCGCTGATCTCGTCGCCGGCGTCGCCGGCGCCGGCACCATGGGCCGCGGCATTGCGCAGGTGCTCGCGCAGTGCGGCGCGCGCACGCTGCTTTTCGACGCGCTGCCCGGCGCGGCGCAGAAAGCCAGGGAGTCGATCGCCCTGTCGCTGGGCAAGCTCGTCGAGAAAGGCAAGAAGACTGATGCGGAAGCAAAACAAATCCTGTCGCGGATCGAAATCGCGCCTTCCTTGGAGGCGTTCGCCCCATGCCATGTCGTCGTCGAGGCGATCGTCGAAGACCTCGGCGCAAAGCGCGAGCTTTTTTCGAAGCTGGAAGGAGTCGTCGGGCAGGGCTGCATCCTCGCCTCCAACACCTCCTCGCTCTCGGTGACGGCGATGGCGGCCGCGTGCAAGCGTCCCGGCCGGGTCGCGGGCTACCACTTCTTCAACCCGGTGCCGGTGCTGAAAATCGTGGAAGTGGTCGACGGCGTGCGCACCGAGCCGTGGGCGACCGACGCCCTGACTGCGCTGGCGACGCGCTTCGGCCATACGCCGGTACGCTGCAAGGACACGCCGGGATTCATCGTCAACCACGCCGGGCGGGCTTTCGTGCCCGAGGCGCTGCACGTGCTGTCCGAAGGCGTCGCCGACTTCGCCACCATCGACCGGATCCTGGTCGACGCCGCGGGGTTTCGCATCGGGCCGTTCGGCCTGATGGATCTGGTCGGCCTCGACGTCGCCCACGCGGTCATGAAATCGATGTACCAGCAATACTACGAGGAGCCCAAGTACCGGCCCTCGTTCCTCGCCGAGCCGCGCGTCGCGGCGGGCCTGCTCGGCCGCAAGACCGCCCGCGGCTGGTACGAGTACGGGAAGGACGGCGCCGCGGTTCCGATTCCGGAACAACCGGCTCCATCGAAGAAACCGGATTCCGTCTGGATCGTTCCTGAATTGAAGGACTTGTTTTCGAAATTCAAGACAAGAATTACCGGCAACGCGAAGGACGCGGAAATCTGCTTCGTTGCCCCCCTGGGCCATGACGCAACCACGACCGCGCTCAACCTCAAGCTCGATCCATTGCGGACGGTAGCCGTCGACCCGCTGTTCGGCTTCGCGAAGCGGCGCACGCTGATGGTCAATCCTTTGACAAAAAAGGAAGTAAGAGAAGCCGCACACGGTCTGCTGGCGTCGGACGGCGTGCCGGTGTCGGTGATCGCGGATTCACCTGGTTTTGTCGCTCAGAGAGTGGTAGCGCACATTGTCAACGTGGCCTGCGACATCGTGCAGATGCGCATTTGCTCGCCCGAGGACCTCGACCGCGCCGTGATGCTCGGGTTGGGCTACCCGCGCGGCCCGCTCGGCTTCGGCGACGCGCTCGGCCCGCGGCGGGTTCTCGCGGTGCTCGAAAATATGCATGACTTTTTGCAGGAGCCGCGCTACCGTCCGAGCCCATGGCTCAGGCGCCGCGCGCGGCTCGGCGTATCGTTGCTTACCCCGGAGTGACCCATGCTTGATGCCTTCATTTACGACGGATTGCGCACCCCGATCGGCCGCCACGCGGGCAAGCTCGCGCCGGTGCGGCCCGACGACCTGGCGGCCGAGGTCATCAGGGAAGTCGTTGCGCGCAACCAGGTCCAACCCGCCGAGATCAGCGACGTGGTGCTGGGCTGCGTCAACCAGGCCGGCGAAGACTGCAGGAACGTCGCGCGCTTCTCGGCGCTGCTCGCGGGGCTGCCGCCCACCACCCCGGGGGTGACGGTGAACCGCCTCTGCGCGAGCGGCCTCCAGGCGGTGGTGGGCGAGCTGTACCTCGCGGGCGGCGTTGAAAGCATGAGCCGCGCGCCCTACGTCATGAGCAAGTCGGATTCGCCCTACAGCCGCGACGTGAAGCTGTACGACAGCACCATCGGCGCGCGCTTCCCGAACGGCAAATTCGTGAAGCAGTTCGGCGGCCACTCGATGCCGGAGACCGGCGACAACGTGGCGAAGGACTTCGGCATCACGCGCGAGCAGGCCGACGAGTTCGCCCTCGCCTCGCAGCAGAAATATGCCACCGCCGAAAAGGAGGGGTTTTACAAGGGAGAGATCCACGCCGTCGCCCTTCCCGCGAAGAAGAAGGATTCTCCCCGGGAAATCGTTTCCCTGGACGAGCATCCGCGCCGCGACTCGACCCTCGAGTCTCTCTCGAAATTAAAAGCCCTCTTTGAAGGGGGTGTCGTCACCGCGGGCAACGCCTCGGGCGTGAACGATGGCGCCGCGGCGCTGCTCATCGGCTCTCGATCCTGGGGTTCAAAACATGATAAAAAACCCTTGGTAAAAATCCTGGCCGCCGCCAGCGCCGGCGTCGAGCCGCGCATCATGGGCGTGGGGCCGGCCTATGCGATTCCAAGAGCTCTTGAAAGAGCAAATCTCAAGTTGAGCGACATGGACATCATCGAGATCAACGAGGCCTTCGCGAGCCAGGTGCTCGGCTGCCTCAAGCTGATGAAGGTCGACCTCAAGGATTCGCGCGTCAACCCGAACGGCGGCGCGATCGCCATCGGCCACCCGCTCGGCGCCTCCGGCGCGCGCCTCGCGCTCACGGTGGCGCGCGAGCTGCAGCAATCGGGCGCGCGCTATGCCGCGGTGTCGCTGTGCATCGGCGTCGGCCAGGGCCTCGCCGTCATCCTCGAACGGGTGCAGCAATGAATGCTCCCATCAACTCCGCCGCCGCGTTCGTCTGGCAGGACCCGCTGCTCCTCGAGCAGCAGCTGACCCAGGAAGAGCGGATGGTGCGCGACGCCGCGCACGACTACTGCCAGGGGAAGCTCGCCCCCCGCATCCTTGAAGCCTTTCGCCTTGAAAAAACGGATGTAAAAATATTTCGCGAAATGGGCGAGCTCGGCATGCTCGGCCCCGTCATTCCGCCGGAGTACGGCGGTCCCGGCCTCAACTACGTCTCCTACGGCCTCATCGCGCGCGAAGTGGAGCGCGTCGACTCCGCTTACCGCTCGATGATGAGCGTGCAGTCCTCGCTGGTGATGGTGCCGATCTTCGAGTTCGGCACCGGGGCGCAGAAGAAGAAATTTCTGCCGAAGCTCGCGAAGGGCGAGTGGATCGGCTGCTTTGGCCTCACCGAGCCCAACCACGGCTCCGACCCCGGCTCCATGCAGACGCGCGCCAAAAAGGTCTCGGGCGGCTACAGCCTCACCGGCAGCAAGACCTGGATCTCCAACTCGCCGATCGCCGACGTCTTCGTGATCTGGGCCAAGGACGATTCAGGCGAGATCCGCGGCTTCATCCTCGAAAAATCCGTGAAAGGTTTGTCGGCCCCCGCCATCCACGGCAAGGTCGGCCTGCGCGCCTCTATCACCGGCGAAGTGGTGATGGACAACGTCTTCTGCCCCGAGGAAAACGCCTTCCCCGAGGTGCGCGGCCTGAAGGGCCCGTTCACCTGCCTCAACTCCGCGCGCTACGGCATCGCCTGGGGCGCATTGGGAGCCGCGGAAGATTGTTTTCACCGGGCAAGGACTTATGTAACGGATAGAAAACAGTTCGGCCGGCCGTTGGCCGCCAACCAGCTCATCCAGAAAAAGCTCGCCGACATGCAGACCGAGATCGCGCTCGGACTGCAGGCCTGCCTGCGCCTGGGCCGCATGAAGGACGAAGGCAGCGCCGCGCCCGAGATCACCTCCATCCTCAAGCGCAATTCCTGCGGCAAGGCCCTCGACATCGCCCGCACCGCGCGCGACATGCTCGGCGGCAACGGCATCTCCGACGAGTTCGGCGTGATCCGCCACATGGTCAACCTCGAGGTGGTCAACACCTACGAAGGCACCCACGACATCCACGCCCTGATCCTCGGCCGCGCCATCACCGGGATCCAGGCCTTCAGCTGACGCCGGTCGCATAAGCGGCCGCTGCTGATGTGGGGATTGTGTCGCAGCGCGCCGAGAGCGTTGCGCGTATCCTTCGCATCGAAATCGAATCACGCAGTTCTGGCGCTGCGCGCCTACAACCTGAAGGGAGAGCCATGAACAAGAACATAACCGCCGTCCTCCTCCTCGTGCTCGCGGCCGGCTGCAGTAGCAAACCGCGGGATGGAGCCTACGCGCCGCCGTTGGATCCGACGCGCAAGGTGAGCGAGCAGGAGTGCAGCAGACCCATCGATACCACCGGCGGCAACCTGAT
>WNFM01359282.1_pt1 | contig 34788 bp, 31 predicted proteins | sample 5400271 | NCBI WGS metagenome assembly WNFM01 (sample SAMN13153352, study PRJNA577476) | soil metagenome | isolation source: 60 cm saprolite on Douglas fir-dominated hillslope | place: USA:California | collected 2013-09-17 | reverse complement strand
AATTGTGTAAAAGTATCAGCATCACTTCCAGAGGTACTGTCAACTTGCAGAAAAGTTGAAAGCTCTGGCATACTGAGAGCATGAAAAACATAGGAGCATGTAAATGTATAAGAATACACCTGAATTTCGTTTGTTGATTTATCGCCAATATAGCCGGGAATATGGAGAGTTGACCTCTATTGGCAAGTACCAAATTGATGAGAGGGTGAAATTTGACGACGGCCAAGCAAAAGGCACTGTCGCCTGGAAATATCTGGACCAGAAGCGTGGCCTGGTCTACATCATTGAAGACTACTCAGGCTTTCCATTCGAGATCACTGCTAACGAGATAATTAGTAAAGTTTAGTTCAATTTGCCAAATGTTTTCCCCTAGATGCGTCAGAGAGGGAAAGTGGTGTGACACCTGTCTGCATCATCCGTATTAGTTCTGTTGCAAAAAATTTTGAAGCGCGAATGATTGATGGCAATACAAGGGGACAGCACCAGAGGAGAGGGTCGTGCTTTTCTCTCCGGCGCTGTCTCCGCTCTCCATACAGATACCTCCTCTCGTTGCGTTGTGCATCTTCCATCACTCACAAGGGCAGCGTTGCTTTCGCCTGTGGTGACCTGGCAGTCACCGTCACTGGCTGTCCTTGCGCCTCTACCTGCGATGTCATAGTGGACCTCTCGATGAGAGTCTCTCCGCTTTCCTGCAGATAGAACTGCTGGAAGAGTTTCCTTGCCCGCGAGAGCCGTTGGCGCACGGCAACCTCACTCAGATCGAGTGATCTCGCGATCTCGCGCGAGGACAGCCCAGCCACAACCGACAGAAGTAAGCAGAGTCGCAGCGCTTCCGGGAGCTGTGCTATCGTACGCCGGACAGCATCCCGTTCCGCAATAACGTCTGCCGGATCCTGCCCTACCCAGGTGCCGTATCCAGCGGGTTGCACGGGGGCAAGGCGCTCACCTACGAACTCGTTCCCGTGCTCTTCCGGCTGCTCTTCGTGCAGAGAAGAGAACGGGACAATATGGATGATGCTGCTCCGCCTGCGTTGCATTCGCACGGTGTTGACCGCAATTTGCAGGAGCCAAGCTTTGGCGTGAAAGTGTGCGCCGCTTGCCCGGCGGGCAGCATCAATGGCACGCAAGGCTTGCAGAAAGGTGTCCTGGGTGAGGTCCTGGCTCTCGTGCCATTCTCCAGTCAAGCCATAGATCACCTGAAACACCAGTCTGCCATAATCGGAAATGAGTGCCTCGACCGCTTGAGCCGCAGGCATGGAATCGATATGCATCGTGTCTATTTGCCTTTGTCGAGTGTTCTGCTTGCAGATCTGACTCTATTAATGGAGATGCATTACGGATGGATTTGTGACAATGGTAAAGGTGGAACCGATGGACATGAGCCTTGTATCGTATCTTCAAGGCGAGTGCCTTCCTTTTGTACTGAACATACCTGAAGGTGAGGAGAAGTGCAAGTCAACAATGGAAACTCTCAGCGTGTTTTCAGCGGGTCTTCAGCTTTCTCATGCAGGACAGACCTGCTTTCGCCTGTGGAAGAGGAGGCGCTTCAGACCTCCCTTCCACAGTTGTCCCTTCCCTGTTGAACGTTCGATCCCGCGCGTGAGGCAGATCTGTATCTGATCGCTTCGTAGAAAAGATGCTCGTTATCTGAGCTTTGCCAGCGCTCTGACAGGAAAGGTCCCTACCCCTTTGAACTTTGGCGGAAGAGCACTAAAGGTAAATCCTTCATCTGGAAGGTGGCCCAGATTGCACAGGTGCTCCACGATCAGGACTTCGGCCCCAAGCAGTTGGGAATGGACGGGTCTCTCGCCGCCTCTGGTATCATCGATGTTCACGGAGTCGATGCCGACCAGCTTAACGCCACACTCGACGAGATAGCGAGCGGCATCTTCAGTCAGGTACGGGTGGTGCTCGAAGTACTGGTCGGTATTCCAGTAGGCGTCCCAGCCGGTATGCACCAGTACGGCTCGCCCGCGCAGCTCTTTGCCACGAAAGAAGTCAGCGTTAATTGCAAATGTCTCTTTGTGGTCAGCGCGAATAACGATGCCGTCCAGGTCTGCAAGCCTTTCCACACTTACTTCCGAGAGATCTTTCCCGTGCTCGTAGCGATGAAATGGGCAATCGAGATAGGTGCCGGTGTTTGCCACCATTTCGATCTTCCCAATCTGAAACTCGGTCCCCTCGGCGTATTGCTTCCTAGATTCCTCTCTACTTAAATAATCGCAGATGATGGGGGCTGGCAATCCTTTATAGGTCACTAACCCATGCTCAACGGTATGACTCAAGTCGACCAACGTCTCGCTTCCCGGCCTGGCATCGATGGGAGCACGCTTATGCTTCTCCACAAGAATGGTCTTGTTGAGAATATGCACCTTCCCGACCATCAGCAGCCGCATATCGCTGACCAGGTCATCAGCTAGCTCATGGTCGGTGATATCATCACCCGCGATATCCAAACGAAAGCCCTCTCCTTGTATCCCTCCACCATTGGTAAATTCGATTTTAAAGTCAAGTTGTACTCTCTTCTCCATTGTGACCTTTCTTTCAAAACAGCTTCATCAAAACCGTTTCAGCATGTTCCAGCACGCTGCTATTTCTAGTGGTGCTTCGCCGGCTTATAGCGTCCCGGCACATCGCGGAAACTGATGCCAAAGCGGTTCCACGCATTGATCGTCGCGATGACCAGTGTTAGATTAGCCAGTTCTTCGTCGGTAAAATGTGGGCGCACCTGCTCATAGACCTCGTCGGGCACATGGTCGAGCGAGATCAGGGTGAGCTTCTCCGTCCAGAGGAGGGCGGCGCGCTCGCGTTCGCTAAAGAAAGGCGTCTCCTGCCAGACAGGCAGCGCGTAGAGGCGCTGCTCCGTTTCGCCCCCCGCGCGCGCATCCAGACTATGCATATCCACACAATACGCGCACCCATTAATTTGTGAGGCACGCAATTTCACAAGGTCTTTTAATGCAGGTTCAAGGCCGCAGTCGGCGAGATAGGTCTCAAGTCCACTCATCGCCCTCATCGCTCCAGGCGCGGCTTTCGCGTAGTTCATTCTGGCTTCCATAAGTAGAACTCCTTTATATGTTCATTCAACAAGCTTCCAACGAGCTTCTCTTGCTTCTACCAGAAGCATACCATTATAATGGACTTGTTAAAAGAGCCATTTTTAGCTATACTAGAGGGGCCATTTAAGAAAGATTTCGACTCATACAGAGGTTTGAAGGGGAAAAGATACGCTTATGTCTAAACGAGCGACACCTATCAAGAAGCCGGAGATCATCCTCGATCAGAGCGCGTCGGCGCCCCTGTACAGGCAGCTTTACGAGCGGCTGCGCGCTGAGATTCTGGCGGGACAACTGGAGGCTGGTGCGCGCCTACCCTCGACGCGCGTACTGGCCAGCGAGCTGGGAGTATCGCGCAACACAACAGCTCTCGCCTACGAGCAGTTGCAGCTGGAAGGATATATCGAGAGCAGGGTGGGAGATGGCACGCGGGTTGCTCGTCTGCAACCAGAGCAGCAGTTTGAAGTTACCAGGAACGCGGAAGATCAGTACACAACGGTTACCTCAGGCCCACAGACGGCAGTGCTTGCGCGGCGCGGCCAATTGCTCGTCAACACGCCTTACCCAGGAGAATTATACGCCAACCAGGTCAGCGCTGGAACGAGCCCGTTCCGCGCCGGCCAGCCAGATGTGGCGTACTTTCTGTACGAGACCTGGGCCAGACTGGTGGCAAGACATGCTCGCCAGTCACTGCAAGCCGTCTCACTCTACCAGAACGCGCAAGGCCACTTCCCTCTGCGCGAGGCAATCGCCGCGCACATCGGCATTACGCGCGGCGTCCACTGCTCGCCTGAACAGATCATCCTCACCGCCGGCTCGCAGGGAGCCCTTGACCTGGTCGCGCGTGTATTGCTTGATCCTGGCGATCTGGTCTGGGTCGAAGATCCCGGGTACCTGGGAGCGCGAGGGGCATTCCTGGCAGCCGGAGCAAGACTGGTAGCGGTGCCGGTGGACCGGGAGGGCATTGATGTCGAGGCCGGGCGACAGCTCTGTCGAGAGGCGCGACTGGCAATAGTCACCCCCTCGCACCAGTTCCCCACCGGAGTAACCATGAGCCTGAGCCGACGGCTGGCACTGCTGGAATGGGGCAGAGAGGCGCAAGCCTGGATCGTGGAGGACGACTATGATAGCGAGTATCGCTTCAGCGGGCGGCCCCTGGAGGCGTTGCAGGGCCTGGATAGCGCCGGTCGTGTGATGTATATCGGTACCTTTAGCAAAGTGCTCTTTCCCTCATTGCGCCTGGGCTACCTGGTCGCTCCCTCCGAGTTGCTCAAGGGCTTCATCGCGGCGCGGCGCTTCATCGATGTCCACCTCCCGCTGCTGGAACAAATGGCCCTGGCCGATTTTATTGCCGAGGGCCATTTCGCGCGGCACTTGCGGAAAATGCGTCTGCTGTACTTAGAACGCCGGAATGCCCTCGTAGACGCACTCACGCGGGAACTGGGCGATATCCTGGACGTCGCCGTGCCAGAAGCGGGCATGCACCTGGTCGCCTGGCTCCCTTCAGGTATGAGCGCCCAGGTAGCCGCCCACCTGGCAGCAGCGCATGGCCTGCACATTCTGCCCATTTCACAATCCAGCCTGCGACCGCTCCAACGCGAGGGTTTGCTGTTAGGTTTTGCAAGCGCCTCCCCGGAAGAGTTGCGAGCGGGTGTACAAACGCTGGCGCTTGCTCTACGGGCACGATAATCATAAGCTCTCATTCTAATCTAGAATAAGCCCGCCAACGCCTCTTCGCGCGTGACAGGTTCACCCAATCTTTCTTGCAACACAACCGCTTCCTGTTAGCTTGCTAAAATCAAAGCTTTGCCCCACAATATGGGTAGGGAGAAAATGAACAGGTAAAAAGCATTGTCGCTGGGTGATAACCACGCATTTCCTTGCATAATAGAGAAGCAACGATGGAGAAGAAGTATGGAGCGCGTTTTTGAGCTGGCTGCGACTATTGGATCACTTGATATCCCAGCAATGGAGCAAGCGAGTGCACGACAGCAGCAGTTGACGAAACCAGCTGGCAGCCTGGGACGACTCGAGGAAGTAGCCATACAGATGGCAGGCATCACACGACAATCTATGCCTACTATCAAACGAAAGGCAGTTATCGTGATGGCTGCCGACCATGGCGTAACTGCAGAGGGAGTTAGCGCGTATCCATCAGCTGTGACCCCACAGATGGTACTCAATTTCTTGCATGGTGGCGCAGCTATCAATGCCCTGGCACGCCAGGCAGAAGCAGAAGTTGTCATTGTAGACGTGGGCGTTGCCAGTGAGATAAAACATCCTCAATTACTTGAGCGCAAGATAGCTTACGGGACAGCGAATATGGCAGATGGACCAGCAATGACAAGAGAGCAGGCCCTGGCTGCGATCTCAGCAGGCATAGATGTTTGTGAGTCCCTACTAAAAAGTGGCGTTGACCTGGTAGCAACAGGAGACATGGGCATAGGGAATACAACGGCTGCAAGCGCAATTACAGCTTGTCTTACACAAACATCTGTCGCAGCGGTTACAGGACGTGGCACCGGCATCGATGAAGAGCAACTTGCCCACAAAATCCAGATCATCGAACGCGCTTTACAGATCAACCAACCTGATCCATCCGATCCACTTGATGTGCTAGCAAAAGTCGGCGGCTTGGAAATCGCCGGATTAGTTGGTGTAATTGTTTCCTGCGCAGCAGCCAGGGTCCCGGTGGTTATCGATGGTTTCATAGCTGGAGCTGCAACGCTCGTAGCTGTCGGCATATGTCCTGCTATACGCAATTATCTTTTTGCCGGGCATATCTCAGTCGAAGGTGGACATGGCCTTATTCTTAAGCAGATTGGGCTTATACCTTTGCTTGACCTGCATCTACGCCTGGGGGAAGGCACAGGAGCAGTACTGGCCATGCACATCATCGAAGCCGCCGTGAAAACTCATAGCGAGATGGCAACATTTACAGAAGCAGGCGTGAGCAGCCGCGAACACCCTACTGAACTAAAGGACAGTTGACAAGCCTGGTACATAGAATGATACTACTATACAAAAGTAAGAGACGCATCACGTCAGCGTCCATTTGAAGGACAAGTAATAGATGGCAATTGAAAAAGATTTTTTCCGCCAGGTTGCAGGTCAATTTGCAACAGGCGTCACCGTTGTAACAACATGTAATCAAGGAAAACTCGCAGGGTTAACAGTCAATGCGTTCTGCTCAGTCTCTCTTGACCCCCCTTTAATACTCGTATGTGTTGATCTTAATAGTATTACCTTACCGGCTATACGTGAAAGCGGTATATTTGCTGTAAATATGCTGACCAATGAGCAAGAACATCTCTCAAGCTGCTTTGCAACCTCTACGGAAGAGCGCTACGAGCACTTTTGCCATGCCAGTTTTCATACTGCTGCTACCGGTGCGCCTGTGATCGACAATGTACTGGCTTTTATCGATGCGCGTGTTGTAGCCGAATATCCGGGCGGTGATCACGTCATCTTTCTGGGTCAGGTTGAGGCAATGGGCACAGAAGGTCAGATTAGTTTTGCGCATGACGAAGACCAGCGACGTGCAGCTTTACCTGACTATGATGAAGATGCCCTCGCAGAGCCGAAAATACCTCTCGCTTACTATCGTGGAAAGTATCGTCACCTTACCTCTGACTACTTCAAACCAAGCCTGGCGAAATGACAAAAATTGTATCGAATGAACAAGAAGCGGCAATTGCCTTACTCCAACAGCGTATCAGGTCGTGCCGACTTTGCCAGGAGCACGGCTATATCCGCGTAGCCCATCCGATCGTCAGTGGGCGAGCCAGTGATCGTATACTGGTTATCGGTCAGGCTCCTGGTCACCGCTCGATTGAAAAAGACCTGCCGTTCAGTGGGCCAGGAGGGCGTATTTTACAAAAATGGCTTGAGCAGGCAGGTTTCCCGGAGGGTTATCTCCACAATCACACTTACCTGAGTTCATTGACGCGTTGTGATCCCGGCTCTAATCCGAAAGGCCACGGAGACCGGCGACCATCGCCCCAAGAAATCGCTCTGTGCAGACCATTTCTTGAAGCTGAGTTGCGCCTATTACGTCCCACTGTTGTCCTGCTCGTTGGAACCATGGCAATTGAAGCATTTTTCGGGAAAGTGCATCTGGAAGACGTGATAGGAACTTACGAGGAACGCGATGGTATGTTCCTTTTACCATTGCCCCATCCCTCGGGCGTGAGTCGCTGGTTAAACGATCCAAAACATCTAAAACTTCACCAACAGGCGTTGAAGATCCTATCTGAATGGCGCGTCGCCTACTTATTGTAGGCAAACGACTTATTCTTAGTAAAAGGAGTTATCGAATTTATCCTCAACGAGAATGATACAGTGAAAGAACCGCTGCTTGCTAATGCCTGGCACTATCCTCGTATCCCATAATAGACCAGGGCATTAAGCAACAGTCATGCAGAAAGGGAAAAATGATTGTTAGATTATGATTGGGCAGGCTTTTCTGCTGATACAGCAGGATAATGTGCATCCTGCGCGGCTTTGTGCATATGATACTCATGGACACCCTTTTTCAAGGTACCCAGTGCCAGAGTAGCACAAGTTGGGCGAGTCATAACCAGTTCGCGGCCAAGCTGCTCGATGAGATCCTCGAAACTCATCTGCTCAATTTCTTCCGTGCTCATACCCTGGACTATCTCTGTGACGTAAGAGGCGGCAGCACGGCTGATAGTACATCCCTCGCCTTCCCAATTGACGGCTTCTAATTTGCCGTTTTTGTCGAAACGAGCATGCATAGTAATAATATCGGCACATCCAGGATTACCACCACTAAGGCTGACGTCTGGATGGTCCAAAGGACCATTGTTGCGCGGATTTTCGTAGTGATCCATTAAAAATTCGATAGCTTCTTGACGATCCATAGAAAACTTTCTCTCCTTGAGAGGATATGCATGGGGTAAATAGAGCTACCCCATGCAGGATAGAGCATAGATAAGTAAAACGCAATTACGGCTTCTCAATAGGAGCACGTACCAGGTTGCCCCACTCAGTCCAGGAGCCATCATAATTGCGAACACGCGGGTAACCCAACAGGTTTGTCAAAACAAACCAGGTATGAGCCGAACGCTCACCAATGCGGCAGTAGGAAATGATATCCTTGTCGGGAGTGATATCATTTCCCCCATAAATCTGGCGCAGTTCTTCAGCGGATTTAAAGGTGCCATCCTCATTAGCAGCTTTAGCCCAGGGAATACTCTTTGCCCCGGGGATATGACCACCGCGCTGAGCGCCTTCCTGCGGATAGTTAACCATATGTATTAATTCGCCGGTGTACTCCTGCGGAGAGCGTACATCAACCAGGCCACGACCAGGGTTCTTGAGTCCGCTGGCTACATCTTCCCGGAAGGCACGTATCGACTCATCCATGGGCTGCGCATGATAGGTGGTCGCGGCAAAATGAGGAACCTCTTTCGTCATGGGCAGCTTCTCCGCCTCCCATTTGCTCCTTCCACCATTCATGATCTTCATATTTTTGTGACCATACATCGTGAACAGCCAGAAGGAGTAACAAGCATACCAGTTGTTTTTATCGCCATAGAGAACGATCAGCGTATCATTGCTGATACCCCACTGGTTCATAAGCTGTTCAAAATCCTTCTGGCTCACGAAGTCTCGGGCTACAGGGTCTTGTACATCAACATGCCAATCAAGCTTGACAGCCCCTGGCAGATGACCTACTTCATACAACAAGACATCTTCATCGGCCTCGACCAGGCGAATATTGGGATCATTGAGATGCTCGGCGACCCAACTTGTCTCTACTAACATCTCGGGATGGACATAGCCAGATGTACCGCTTAGACCGGAAGTCGTTGTTTCTGTTCCAGACATTTAGATTACCCTCCCTAAAAATACATACGAGGCAATCCACAAACCCATCAATTACTGGGCTCATAATCGCGTGAAGCTTCGTCCCATTGACTACAACAAAGTTAATCCGATTTATATTCTACTTCCCAACTCGGAATTAAGCAAGTAGGAGATTTGCCTGTTTTATCATATTAGTTGTGGTTTTAGCCGTTCAGCTAAGCCAGTGTTCCGCCTGGCTACGCGGTCATTTCTGACAGCGATTTCCAGGGCACGCGTTTGACCGACGAGAACACAGAGGCGCTTGGCTCGAGTAATAGCGGTGTAGAGAAGATTGCGTTGCAGAAGCATACTATGCTCCCTGGTGAGAGGTAAGACAATGGCAGGATATTCACTTCCCTGGCTTTTATGCACTGTAACAGCATAGGCCAGGACCAGTTCATCCAGTTCATGAAAATCGTAGCTGACGAGCAAAGGGCCAGCCTCTTCTAAAAACTCAACTTTGAGGCTCGAATTTTCTTTGTTGATACTGCGCACCCAGCCAACGTCGCCATTAAAAACGTCCTTGTCGTAATTGTTACGTACCTGCATGACCTTGTCGCCAACACGTATGGTATGACCCTTCCATTCAAGCTCGGCAGAAGATCGCGGGTTGAGGTGAGCTTGCAGTTCCTCATTCAGGATGTGTACACCTGCTGGGCCTTTATACATAGGAGCCAGCACCTGGATATCCGTCATGGGATTGAGGTTATAGCGGGCCGGTAAACGTCGCTGAACCAGGTCAATCACCAGGCGCTGAATACGCACAGGGTCTTCTTCATGAAAAAAGAAAAAGTCGCTCGTCGCCTCTACTTTCAAATGTGGCATCTGGCCTGCATTGATGCGGTGAGCATTGACGATAATCTTACTCTGCTGAGCCTGGCGGAAGAGTTCGGTCAAGCGTATCGAGGGTAAAGCCTCGCTACGTAAAAGATCGCGCAGAACATTTCCCGGCCCGACCGAGGGCAATTGGTCAGCATCACCCACCAACAGCAGATGAGCATCCTTGGGCAAGGCCTTCAACAGGTGATAGAAGAGCAGGATATCAACCATGGAGAATTCATCAACGATAACAAACTGATATGGCAAAGGATTCTCCTCATTACGCTGATAGGTGTTGTCATGAGGCATATATTCCAGCAGGCGATGTAATGTCTTAGCCTGGGCACCGGTCGCTTCCGAGAGGCGTTTAGCGGCCCGGCCCGTTGGTGCAGCCAGGGCAACGTCAATGTTACGCTTGCGCAGCAGCATGAGCAGAGCACGGATGGAGGTTGACTTACCCGTACCAGGACCCCCCGTGAGAATGCTCACTTTCGTGCCGTATGCTGTCTGTACGGCCTCACGCTGTTTTTCTGTCAAATGCATATTGCGATTCTGCGCCAGGCGTGTAAAGACAGTATCCCACAATTGCTGACTGACAGGTGGCAGGATACTGGGAGCATTGGACAGGATACGTAAGAGACGAGCCGAGCCGTTTTCGGCATGCCAGAACGGACCGAAATACACTCTCTGCTGGGGTTCTAGTTCCTCTATCTCGCTCCAATCAATAGGCGGGTCATCGTCGCTGCCCACTTGAGGATGTTGTGCTACCTGCACAGGCAGGGGAGGTTCAATAAAGACATCTCGCTCATGACGTAGCTGATCCATTGCGGCTGGCAGCGCATCATAAGGAGCCTGGAGCACTCTAGCAGCCTCCGTGAGCAGCTCGTTCTCCGGCAAATAGCAATGCCCATTCTCATTAGCAGCCTGGGCTAGCACATACTTCAGGCCAGTAGCCAGGCGTGGGATGCTATCTGCTGGCAAGCCGAGTTTGATGGCAATATCATCAGCGGTACGAAAGCCTATACCATGCACATCATCGGCTAACTGATAGGGATTTTCACGAATGACCTTAATCGATTCCTTACCATACTCCTTGTAGATGCGGTTTGCCACGTTCATAGAGACATCGTGCGACTGCAAGAAGAGGTGCAATTCTTTGATCTCGCTCTGCTCAGTCCATGTTGTTATAATCTGCTCACGATCTTTAGCGCTAACACCTTTAACCTCGCTTAGTCGTTCCGGCTGTTGCTCAATAATCGCCAGGGTCTGTTCGCCAAAATGATCAACAATGAGTTTTGCCTTCTTGGGGCCGATACCTTTAATCAAGCCAGAGCTAAGATAGCGCGTAATCCCTTCGATAGAAGCAGGTAAGCGTTGGGTAAAGCTAGTAACGTGGAGTTGGCGGCCATACTTGGGGTCCTTCTCCCATTCACCTTCGACGGAGAGAAGCTCCCCAACATGAATACCCGGCAGCAGACCAACGATGGTCATCAAGTCATCGCGAAAGAGCCGCCCGTTATCATTAGGGCGAAAACGGGCAACAGTATAATGGTTATCCTCGTTGCGAAAGACGATGTTTTCAACAGAACCTTCGAGCGTTGGCATACTAAAGCATTCTCTTCACAGGATCATAGTTTGGCAATGGGTACTACGGATGTACGGGTTTATCTTAGCATAGTTGGGGAAAAGCGTCGAGATAGTGAGCATTTCGTTACCCCTGGAACCTGGCAGACAAGTCCAGTGACATTCTTGCTGGCGGCATGCTGTCTTATCCTGTGTGCATAGTGCTTACCTCATTTTTTCTCGCCGTTAAAGAGTGACGCTTCACAGTCGCCACTCGATGAAGTTAGTGGGAATATATTATCTTATACAATTTACTTCACTTACTTTCAAATGAAAGCTAGAAAAAACATGACCGATATACCACAGCACAACACACAAAAAACACAGGTACAGGATTACTTCTCACGAACAGCCGAAAGTTATGTCAGCAGTTTCTCGCATCGCCGGGGGAATGACTTACAACGCTTGATCGAACTGGGTGAATGGCATCCAGATCAGCAAGCACTGGATATTGCTACCGGCGGCGGTCATACTGCACATGTAATTGCCTCACGCATTGGACAGGTCACAGTAAGTGATTTGACACCACGTATGCTGCAAAAGGCGCGCGAATATCTTCTTGCCCAGGGTGTGACAAACGCCTCCTTTGCCGTCGCTGACGCGGAACAGCTGCCATTTAGCGCGCAGGCATATGACCGCGTCACCTGCCGTATTGCAGCTCATCATTTTCCCAATATCGGACAAGCGGTCAAGGAAGTAGCGCGTGTCCTGAAACCAGGTGGTATCTTCCTGCTTATCGATTGTATGGCACCCAGCGATCCAGAGCTTGATGCGTTTGATAACACAATCGAAAAATGGCGTGACTCCTCGCATGGTCGATCATGTACAGCAGAAGAATGGCTAACCTTCTTCAAGGAGGCAGGTTTACAAGTTGAGCACATAGAATTCTTCCGTAAAACGCACCAGTATGATGATTGGACGTTACGTTCACAGCTCCCTGCCACCGAAAAAGCTGCTTTGGAGCAGTTTATATTGAATAGTAACCCTCGAGTACAGAGTTATTTTGAAATCAATCAACGAGCCGAGGGCCACCTTGAGAGCTTTACTAACGATTTCATCTTACTCAAAGGTCGAAAAGTCAATAAATAATTTGCGTCCAGCAGGGAAATCTATGTCAGGCTGAAATCCCTGCTGGACGCAAAAAGCCAAATAGCTTTTGTAATTCTATGTTCACTTGCTACAATCTGCTTGACAAAAAATATTCAATCGATTAAAATAATGGTAACAGATGTTACCAATTCTTTGTCTGGGTTGGAGTATCCTTTACATAGGTTAAAGCACTTCTGATTATGGAGATAAAATTATTATGAGCCAGTCTACTGATAGCCTGCTAATCCAACAACCTGATCGAATGATTACACCTATGCAGAGTTTTTTGCGCAGCATCAAGCAATTCACTGCCTATCTTTATCCTTTATCCACCCCAGAACTTCTTCTACAATTGCAAGAGGCTTCTTCTGCTGCCCAACTCACGCGAATAATGAATCGCTTGCAAGCAGCGACCTGGCATACTCCCATCAAAGACAAGGCTACAATCAGTAATAATATCCTCCATGTGCTTACACGACATGTTCTTAAAGGGACACAGCCAAAGGTCCGTATCGAGGCAGCAAGCTGGCTACGCCTGCTCGTGCAAGCAGGACTGGTGACACAACCAGAAGAGGTGTTTGTAACTCTGGTTACTGCCACCAGTCGCTTACCATCACAAGATAATGTAGCAATTGATACATCTGAGCAGAAGGCCTATCTTACAATGATCTTTCAATGTTTCTGGCCTTTCCGTCACCCCTATCCTGCCTATAGTTGGCAAGTTTTTCCTGCTAATCAGGTTTTCTATCCATTGGCTCCGCTCATCAATACAACTGATCAGACAGTACAAGATGCCTTGCTAGGCATCTTTGCGGAACTTCCTACCCTTGATGACCCCGAAATCCAAACATATCTACTACCAATAACCCTGCAATGGTCAACGTCTAGTGATCCCGAATGCAGACGTAGAGTAGTCAATGTGCTGGCACGTATGAATGAGGCAAGTTCGCAAGAGGCATTGCTTCGCTTACAGGCAGATAAAGACCCGACCGTTCGCGACAACGCGAAGAGTGCAGCCAGCTATGCAAGAAGAGCATAAGCTCTATCCCTCACAGAAAAACGAAAAGAGCACATTATCCTCTTAAGATTGCAATATTGGGACAGGTAGGCCATTTGATTGTTACTTCTCATGGCCATGGGTTATAATACCTTTGTCTTCTGTAAGAATTCCCTTGAAGCGAGTTCCGCTCTCAGTAGAGCATTACTATCTTCTACAAGGGCACTTTTTCGGGTGCTAAGCTTGAGAACTCATCATCCTCTAGGGGAAAAGGTAGGAACTGAGTCATGAGCAGTAAAGTCACCTATCGCCAGCAATACACACGATGCGGAAAAGAGCGATGTCGTAAATGTAAAGATGGTGTGGGACACGGACCTTATTGGTATGCGTATTGGAGTGAAAATGGGCGAACCATTAGTAAATATGTTGGTATTCGCCTTCCCGCACACGTTGAGATTGAACGCCAACATACCAAAGAGACAGGGGACACTCAAGAAACATCATCTGTTGAACCACGACTCATCACCCCGGCTAAAGGAAATTCCTCCCCCTCCCATAGAAGTTCAGACGTACCTTTACAATTATCCACACATGTGCTACGCGTGTATGCGCTCGGTCAATTTCGCGTTGATCGTTTGCAAGACAACGAATGGCAAACTGTCGTTAATCGTACATGGCGACGACGACGTGTTCGCGCATTACTTGGCTGCCTACTTAGCCAACCGGCTCATAGGATGGGTAGAGAGCAAGCTATGGAAGCCCTTTGGCCGAACCTCGATATGGGTACAGCTGCTAACCGTTTAAACGGTGCAGTGCACGAGCTGCGTCAGATTCTTGAACCGGAACTCGCTCGTCCTGCCGCATCTCGTATGCTGCGTTTGGAACGCGATGTCCTGGAATTGGCAGATCACTCCCAAATGTGGGTTGATGCAGAGGCATTCGAAAGTCTACTCAATGAAGCAAATAGCATCGGCAGCCAGGGTGCGAATGATACAGAGTCCCATAAAAGCCTCAACCAGGCCCAGGCGGAACAGATCGAACGACTTCTAGAAGAGGCAGCCGCCCTGTATAGTGGTGATTATTTACTGGAAGAATTGTATTCGGAATGGGCCGCCCCACGCCGAGAAGCACTGCGGCGTAGTTGGACCGGATTGTTGCTTAAACTCGCTGAATTGCGCGAGGCCCGCGACGCACTGGCCGCTGCGATGGAACCCCTGAATCGCCTCCTTGCTACTGACCCTACCGATGAAACAGCCGTGCAACGACTGATGCTACTCTTAACCCAGCTTGATCGACGAGGTGAAGCCCTAAACACCTATCGTCGCCTCGCCACACGCTTACAGCACAACTATGACAGTGAACCCTTACCTGAGACACGCGAACTGTATGAAAAATTGCGCCAGGGGCAGAGCATTAAGGCTTCCCAGCCCAAATTACTGATCGCGCATAGCATCAATGAGCGCGAAAATGCCACACTTGAGAATCCTGGTCTTCTGACTATACCCCCTCAAACTCAGTCAATGCCCGCTACTTCAGACAAGACTCTCCCCTATGCCTTTACTACCTTTGTTAGTACAAGTCAATTAGGCCGTTATAACCAGAGTCCTCTGGTAGGACGTGTAAGAGAGCTTGATACTATGCGCCAGATTTTGCATTCCATACAAGAAATATCGCACGAAGCTCTGCCATCAAATACGGACACTGGACACAATTTACCCACGGGGAAAATGAGAAAGCCTCATGTCTTGTTGCTTATGGGCGAGGCAGGTATTGGCAAAACTCGCCTGGCAGAAGAATTAAGTCACGAGGCAAAAACACACGAGTGGGCAGTAGCCTGGACACGAGCTTATGAACAGGAAGGTGCTGTTCCCTACCGACCATGGATTGAACTGTTACGTACTCTCCTGAAGCATGTTCCCACAGATGTGCTGGTGTCAAACATAGATGTCAAATCTAAAGAGGAAGCACTCACTAACATACCATCCACCCCTACCTTCCTGGAACGCCTTAGCACACTTTTGCCAGAACTGCGAGATCTCTTACCTCCAAATGGGAAAACCTATCCTCAACTACCTCCTGAACAAGAACGCTTACACCTATGGGAAGCTGCCCTTGGATTATTAAGTACATTAAGCAAAACTACTCCTTTACTGCTTGTACTGGATGATCTGCACTGGACTGATGGGAGTAGCCGTGAACTGCTCGCCTATCTGACTCGTCATATGCAGGATCAGCGCATCTTGTTACTTGCTACTTGCCGAGATGTTGAACTCGGACCAAATCACGGCTTACGTTCACTCATCGCAGACCTGCGGCGAGAACAGACTATTTACACACTGGCTATCCAGCCGCTTACGCAAGCTCAAATAGGTTCGTTAGTAGCTCACCTCCCTCAAAATATTGTTCAAAGTATTCAAACACAGGCGGCAGGCAATCCCTTCTTTGCAGAAGAACTGGCCCGTGTGAGTGAGTCTATACAAACTGTATCTCCGCGTGATCACTATTCTGAGCGAGGAATGCCTGCACACACAAGTACGCATCATGATGAAGGAGGACGTGAAGTTTCACTGTCCGGCAGCCCACTTCCAGAAGGTATCACCGCCGTTCTTGACCGCCACCTTAGCCGCCTTAGTAGTGAGTGCCAGGCGCTTTTAGGAAAGGCATCAGTGCTAGGTGGTTCGTTCGAGTTTAGTCAACTACTCTTTATGGCTAACGAGCATCACGAAGATGCAATACTGGACTTGTTGGAGGAAGCATTGCGGGCCGGGCTGCTAACGGAAGAGGGCACAGGAGCGCGTATCACATATCACTTCTGGCATCCTTTGATTGTCAGTCATCTTTACGAACGGCTCTCAGCAGCGCGCTGTGCACAACTGCATCGACGGGCAGCCAACGCCCTTTTACATACCCACCAGGGGCATGAGGAGGAGGTCGCACCAGCTATCACCCATCACCTGAGCAAAGGCGGTGCTGGTGCAGCCCAGATTGCCTACTATGCCGAGCTTACTGGAACACAAGCCTATTCACTCTCAGCTTACACAGAAGCAGAACAATACTATCTGCTGGCAATTAAAACGCTTACACGTCAAGGACCCGTCCCGTAAACGGTGACGGGCTTGTCCCTAGTCGTGAGACTGAGACGATACGCCGCTTGACGGCGGCGCACCACTCAAGGATATACCAAGAGTGGCAAGAGAAGCGATGTGCTTGTCTCTTATGTTGTACGCCGCGTTGAGGTCAGCATTCAGACTGTACCCACAGGAGCGGCATTTGAAGAAAGACTGAGAGCGACGATTCGCACGATGCTGATACCCGCAGTTGCTGCACATCTGGGACGTGTGACGAGGATCTACCCGCTCCACACGGATACCACGTTCTTGCGCCTTGTATGCCGTGAAGTCATTCAACTGCGCAAAGGACCACCCGTGCAGTCTGCGTTTCGTATCATGCGTCTTGCTCTTGCCAATGTCCGAGCGTGCTCGAATGTTGGTCAAGTTTTCAAAGACAAGCGTTGCACCCGGAGGAGTGTTCTGGACTATCCGCTTACTCAATACGTGGTCGCAGTCCCTGTGGAAACGCGCCTGCCTCTTGCTCAACTTCTTCAAGTGGCGTTTGGCAGACTTCGATCCGTTGGACTGGAGCTTGCGGCGTATGCGGAAGGAACGGCGGTCAACTTCCTTCCAATGAGAGGAGCCAAGAAATTGACGTTGTGAGGTGACAGCGGGGCGGTTCAACCCCAGATCTATCCCAACAACAAGAGGACTTTTCTCAACAACTGGCTCAGGCACGGCAGCCACGACATGCAACCACCATTTGCCTTTCCGGTAGATGAGATCAGCAGTCGCAATCTTACATCCGATGTACTGAGCACTGAAATGAGGGACCGTGAAGGGAATGCTCATCTTGCCCTGGACGGTCGAAACACGGATAGCTTGCGCTTCCCAGTTGAGAGAATAGGTATGGACATTGTAGCGCACAGCACAAAGGTTACTCTGAGGGCACTTGACAGGCTTGAACTGTGGAACGGGTTTGTTGCGTTTCCTGGCTTTGGCAACCTTCTTCGCATACGCAGCCTCGTGTCTCTTTTGCCAGGTAAAGGCGCTCTTGAGGGCTTCAGTCGCCTTCATACGGGATTGGATCAGCAAGTCAGAAACCAAGCCAGGACAAGCTGCTTTTGTGTCGTAGTAGGTGCCGTGGTGCAACTTCACGCCATTTTTCTCATGCTCTTGCCAGCCATAGGCACAGACCATATTGAACGCTTGCGTGAATTGCTCGAGTGTCCTGTGCAAGGCTTGCGCCTGCTCTGGCGTCGGATGAAGTTGTATTCTTACGGTTCTGTCCACACAGAAACTATACCATATATGCGTAGTTTTTGTCAAATGATACGTTTCTAGACAGAAAGGAATGGCGGCGTTTCCTCCCATAGCCTAAAGGCGTATGGGTCCCCACGCCGCGTTTTATATGGGAAACTCCCTTTAGAGATGAATGCCACGCAGCAATTGATCTCGAATGGACAAACCAGCAGCTAGCAAGTTACATATCGGAGACGGTGGAAGCGTAGGCGGCATCGCTTCCAAAAACTTGCGTGGCCAAACACGCGCAAAAAATAAACCTCACCAGAATATGATATATTCTAATAATAGAAAGGGTGATTATTGTGACTGATTCCGCTACAGAATTAACAATATTACAGCAGCAGGCACAGACGCAACTCGAGATTCAAGATAGTATCACAAGGATGTTTGCGCCTGAAGATGAAGGTTTGCAATCCGCATTACGCGAGGCTAGCCATGCAGGCTTGCCAGAAATTCAGATCTCGCCGATCCAGGGGAAGCTGCTCCAACTGTTGGCAACAATGTGTAATGCGCAGAAGATACTAGAAATCGGGGCCCTGGCAGGATATAGTGGTATCTGGCTAGCACGAGCCCTACCTCCAGGAGGCCGTCTCATTACCCTGGAAGTGAGTCCCAAGCATGCAGACGTGGTCAAAAAATCCTTTGCCAGCGCAGGCGTTGGCGATCGTACTGAAGTACGTGTTGGTAAAGCGCTCGACCTGCTTCCTCAGCTTGCAAACGAAGCGCCTTTTGATCTGGTTTTTATCGATGCAGATAAGGCTCCTTACCCGCAATACCTCGATTGGGCCCTACGCTACACTCGGCCTGGGAGTATCATCGTCGCTGACAACTGTATCCGGGGCGGTAAAGGATTGCATCCGACCGAGGACGAAGGTACAGCAGGCGTTTTTGAGTATAATCAGCGCGTCGTGAACAACCCACGCCTGGTATCCCTGGCCTTGCCAATGGATGATGAATACACAGATGGATTTACAATTGCAGTGGTGAAACAATGACAATCACTACAGATTTTCATAGCCATGTATCCCGTAGTTCTGCACGGGAGATGGCCTTGTCAGCCCAGGAGAAAGGTCTGCATGTATTAGGCCTTTCGGAACATATTTTTCAGATGGTAGAGGCGCGACCCACCTTAGTACATATGCCGCAGGAAGGACCTTTTCTTACCTTTTCTGAGTATATTGCAGCGGTACGTGCCGCTGGTCGAGATGCATCTGTTACCCTTCGCCTTGGTTTAGAGGTCGATTTTATTCCTGGCAAAAATGAACAAATTCAAGCGTTTTTACAGGAGTATGACTGGGACTTTTTGATCGGCTCTGTCCATGAGGTTGATGGACTACAATTTGAAAATAATCGGAAGTGGGACCGCGAAGAAGGCGAAGCTCTCTGGCTACGCTACACTACATTACTCCGTGAAGCCGTCAACAGTGGCTATTTCAGCCTGGTGAGCCATCCCGTACGTATGCGCACGGCAAACGCATATTTACCTCCTAATCTGGATCAAGAGCTAGAACAGTTAGCAGCCGAAGCTGCGCGTTGCAATGTCGCTCTGGAGATCAATGGCTATGATCTCCAGAACTATCCCAACCTCGTTCGTCGACTTGCCCGAGCCTGTGCTCTGCATAAGACTCCCGTTAGCGTTGGTTCTGACGCGCATAATCCTCGTCAGATCGCCCTTACCCATTCGCATGCCGAGTCTATCTTGCGCGAGGTAGGAATTAAGAGCGTGAGAATCTGGCAACAGCGGGTAGCAGAAGAATATAGCATATAAAGAGAGATGACCCTGGCATCTCAAAAAGCCAGGGTCATCTCTCTTTATATTTTACGTAGTCTGTACTGGCATCGGAACCTGAATGCGGTCCCAACCTGGGAGTTGCATATGTGGGGTGGATACCGGACCATGCACTGTTTGCAGTATGATACGTTTACCGGTGCTAAGATTATCGCCCCATATTTTCGTACTACCATCGTTATAACGTGCCTCGACAACAAGACCATGTCCATAAGGTGATAAGGCCGCATTTTCATCACAAACAGGGGCTGCAGTCAAAGCAGGATTCTCACAAAGAACAGTAGCTCCGGGTGCGACATCATATAGAACAACACGATCAACATTGGGCTCGGCCGGCTTCAGTTTGATCAGTTGAAATACCCCATTCACTCTACCCAAAAGTTCCAGGGAATTATCTGCCGCGAAACCAACAGGCACAGCATCAATTTGCAATAGTACATGCGAGAATGCACCACCAGCATTGACATTAATCGTATATATTGCTGTTGCTCCAAGAGCATTTCCACCCAACTTATCGGCATAAAAGATGGTCGTTCCATCAGGGCTGAGCAAGTAGCTCCTGCCCCGGAAAGTCTTTGTCACCCGTTGAACAGTGCCAGTAAGAACATTCACACGCCACAGATCATACGAGACTTTGTATTTCATAGCGTCGAAGTAGAGGTATCCATTACGGTAAAACCAGAGGTGGCCTACGTTAAGTGAGGCTAAGATGGTTTGCGTGGTTCCCGTTTGTGTATCGACTTCTATAATACCATGACGACCGGAAGCGATAAATACATGTCGACTGTCAGTTTCCCAGAGTGCCTTACCCACACTATCATCGTTGAGTGCATAAAAATAGCCGACATGAGAGAAAGGGGTTAAAGTAGAGAAATATGTATGTCCATGCTCCGCAAAGTGATAGAGGACATTATACCCATCGTGTGAGACGTCATCGATCTGCACAACATGCTTTGGAGGTACCAGCAAGACAGACCTACCGGTGTCTGGATCATAATTCATAATAGATGTGTACCCATGTTCTCCAACTTGACCAATGATGACCGCACCCCAATCACCTGTATATTGTCGATAGGGGCTTGAAGCAGTTGGACTAGCATATCTATGAGGTAGCTGGCTAAATACACCAATCGTCATCAAAATGAGTGCCGCTGCAGCCAGCAGAGCTCCTATATTGCGCCAGAATTTACCTTGCCGAAATGAAGATTTGCTCCGAAACTGGGGGTTCCCTAAACTTGAGCATCCCGGTACTTGCTCAATATGATCGCTGGAAAGAGGGGCCTGTCGAGTTACTATTCGTGCTTCACTCTGGATTGTGCTCATAACACGAGTCGTGGTAGATGGAACAGATTGTTCACCTTCCACTAACACCATCTGTATGCTAGAACGTTGCCAATCACGCTGTTTACGCGCCATTGTCAAAACAGTAATACAAGTTGGACATTGTGGTATATGGAGATCCAACCGCGTCAAGAGCTGTTCATCTCCGCTATGCTCGAGCAAATAATCTACTGACTGCTGTGGGAGCTCGTGTAATTCATCAAGTCTATCGAGCAGGCGCAAGCATTGTTTGCTCAGGTGGCAAGGAGGTAAGCCGCGTGAATTACCTGTTTGCATGAGCATCACTCCTGGTCTAGTCGATTATAGAGCTGTTGAAAAGATTGCCGAGCACGCGCCAGGCGGCTGCGTACAGCAGAAAGCGAGTCCTGTAGCATTTCAGCAATCTCTTTATAGGTGAAGCCCTCAGCATCCAAAAGCAAGCAAATTGCTGAAGCTGGTGGCAACTGGGCCAATACCCGCTTAACCAGGTCACGCTCCAGGACGCGTTCCTCAAAGTGCTCATCGCATATCAGGTAGTCCTCACCCATTTCGTTGTATACATCATCACTACTACCCATGGGCGATGCAAGTGAAAATACATTGACATGCTTCCGTCGTCGCCATTCACTCCGCACCTGGTTGAGGGCAATACGATAGAGCCAGGGAGCAAAACGCAGTTCCTCCCCTCGCATGCGCGGCAGAGCACGATAAGCCGCCAGCAAAGATTCCTGACAGAGATCTTGTGTCAACTGTACATCCTGCGTCAGATTGTAGAGCATGCGCCGAATGCGGGGCTCATAGAGTATGACCAAAGCCTCAAAAGCACATACAGAACCTTGACAAGCATCGATAACGAGTTGAGACTCATCCTTCTCAGCTCTCATGTAACACCGTTCATATAGAAGATGCTGTGCTCAGCACCTCTGTAGAATATATAATGCCCAGGGACGCCTTTTTGTCGCGGTATTCTGACCCGAATTTTCTACACCTTCAGCGAGCAGAATCCCCCTAACATTTCCTAATACCATTTATAGTGCATTTGGGCGAATTAAACTGTGAGGTAGTTCACTTCCTGGCCAAGAAGATGTTATGAGCAGGAAAATCTCTGGAACATGACAGAGGAGCGATGGCGTAGCTCAGCGCCATCGCTCCTCTGATTATCACCAGGATCAGGAGTACCAGATCCTCCTTAAGCGGTAGCTTTCTTACCTATGCCGGTTTGAAGCGGGGTATGCTGATGCTCTCTGTAACGGCATCAAACACAATTGTTACCGGCAGGTCTACACGCAAGTCGGCTGGCGCAATATCGATAATGTTAGCCATCATGCGTGGTCCCTCTGCGAGTTGCACGATAGCGACGTTGTATGGTGTATCTTGCACAAATTCTGGGGCTCTATTCTGATGAATGATAGTAAACGAATAGATAAGGCCTTCACCAGAAGCTTCGACCCAATGCATTTCACTAGAGTCACAGTGCATGCAATAGAGACGAGGATAAAATTGATGCTGCTGACAATGCTCACAGTATTGAAGCAGCAGTTTACCCCGACGACATCCTTCCCAAAAAGGACGACTTTCATCGGTTACAACAGGTAATGGTTTGGAACGAGATGTATCTGGCATACTTACTCCTTGCAATAGTGCTAGAGAAAGTATATCTAGTTTTGTCATGAGAAAGCAAGAAAATGCAAAATACATACCGTACTAGTAGCAGCCAAAACACATAAAGTATGAATTACTGTATGCGTATTACATCATCCCTTGTTCTGCTTTTCCTGGTGGATAATCAATTGACCTCGTTGGTTCCCTCATGTATACTTTCCCTTGTGAAGAAGCGCAGGAAGGCGATTGGTCACCATTCTCTTTTACGATCGCTCGATAAGGTACTGCAATAACAAGATATAATCTTGTAACGAGACAAACAGACTAGCGGCTCACCCTGGCGCCACCATACACAAAGGAGTACCAACTGATGCCATTCTACAATGGGCGCATAGCTATTGTTGGCGTTGCCGAATCGGACTATGGGCGCGTACCCAACATGACTGAGATGCAACTACATGCTCAGGCAACATGGCGCGCGTTAACAGATAGCGGCTTGCATAAAAACGATATCGATGGTGTATTCTGTAGCTCACATTTCCCCGGCATGCCTACAGTCATGCTCTGTGAATACTTGCAGATATTTCCCCGCTACAGCGATACAACATCCATTGGTGGATCGTCTTTCGAGGCCCATCTTAACCATGCTGTAGCAGCGATTCGAACGGGAAAATGCGAAGTTGCGTTAATTACCTATGCGAGCAATCAGCTTTCCAGCCGGGGCCGTACGGCCGGTACTGGGGCACGACCGGCCATCATTCCCGAGGCAACCTACGAAGCACCCTATGGCAATACCCTTGTGGGGGCTTATGCGATGGCCGCACGTCGGCATATGCACCAGTATGGCACAACACCAGAGCAGTTGGCAGAAATAGCCGTCGTCACTCGCCATCATGCCGGGCTTAACCCCCTGGCCATGTACCGCGAGCCAATTACGGTACAGGATGTACTCAATTCACGCATGATCGCTGAACCACTCCACTTGCTTGATTGTTGTGTCGTCAGCGACGGAGGGGGAGCGGTACTGGTGACGACAGAAGAACGAGCGCGTGATCTAAAGCAAACACCAATTTTTGTATTGGGCAGCAGTGAAAGCCATACCCATGCTCACATTTCACAGATGCCGGATCTGACAGTTACTGCTGCTGCCACTACCGCTCCTCGCGCATTTGGTGAAGCAGGAGTAACACCTGCTGAGATAGATATGGCCATGATCTACGATTCGTTTACCATCACAGTGCTGCTCTTACTTGAAGATCTGGGCTTCTGCAAAAAGGGCGAAGGAGGGCAGTTTGTGCAAGATGGGCGTATAGCTCTAGGGGGACAGCTACCGATCAATACCGATGGTGGCGGTCTTTCCTCGAATCACCCTGGCATGCGAGGTATTTTTCTCATCATTGAGGCAACACGTCAATTGCGTGAACAGTGTGGCCCACGCCAGGTTGAGGGTGCCAGACTAGCAGTAGCTCATGGTAGTGGAGGACTACTTTCATCACAAGCAACGGTTATTCTAGGGAGATAAGTGGATTAGCCCTGATAATCTGAAGAGGTGCGCTTGCCGTATAGTGGCTGATGCTATCTTCCCCTTCGATGATATGCCTGCCTGCTCGCCAGGAATGTTCAACAAAGATAAACACATTGGCACTGCCCCTTGCGTCTAGTAGAATGAAGAGCGAACTGGTATATGTTCGTACTGGCTCTTGAAAGTCATGCGTCAAAACGATGTGAGCAAAGGCAGGGAAATGATCGACATGCACAATTATTATCTGACCCGGATGAGCTGTGGCAGGAAGAACAGTTAAGACAGGTGATACCGCAATGTAGAGGTTGTTGTGATGCTGCAAACTCGCACCCATAAGTACAGCATCAGCCACCAGGAATGGAACGATTAAAATCAGGAGTGCGATAAACGCTATACGCAGACAATTTCGTTGCAATCGGTGATGTTTATGAAGAACAGGTAGAGCAAGAGTGACTCTGTCTCGTTCTTGAATAAACAATGATAGAGATTTATTTTGTTCTTCTGGATGCACAGACTCAATATAGCCAGGAAGACTGCGCGACAAAAGTGGATCTGCTTGTTGCAGCCAGTGGTCATGAGCAGGTGCATTTATTTCCTCGCTCGCAGTTTCAAGATCAGGCCATAGATCAGGCATGAGTTGGCTCAAATCGATACCCTGATTATTTCCTGGGAAAATCAGCGTGGGAAAGCCAGAAAGATCCTCCCCTTGACGATTGATAGTCATATCAGGCAAGAAAGATGTATCAGAGGAACCCAAGCCTGAACTTTGCCTTACAGGCTCTGCACGTACATAAAATTTTAGGGAGAACTTGCTATGTTTTGATTGGCGATTGAGTAGAGCTGTTCTACTGCTATCGCAAAAGGCTGTTGTGGCCGGGCAAGCTTTATTACAGCACAAACACTGGTTCATTTCCCACGCCCCCTAACCTCCCTATTACACCTACCCAATGAAATACACCAAATTCTTCCATTATTATCACCACACCTTTGGCTACACGACAAGAAAACATGAGAACAATAGCCCATTTGTCACGCCCACAAAACAATGATCATTCACGACATAAGAAACTGCTATCTCTATAGATGTGCGCAAACAATGGCTCCCAACAGGTAATATCTAAAACCTTAACCATGTTATGGTACTTTCATGCCAGACAAGCGTTACATAAACAAACATAGCTCAGATATTGGTGTACAATCGCAGATATCCAGGGCTGTATAAACATGTATCAAGTTATTTCAAAACGGCTCATTATGTACGACACTACGCCAGCATCTCTTAGTTAATACTACTTTGTTCGTTCCATCTTTCCTGGCCCATCGCTGCCTGACGGGACGGGAAAGCCACTCGTGCTCTTCCCTGCCCGGACAGGGTGACGGCGAGCCAACGTTCAGCACGAGTGATCAGAGGCAGTTCAAGAGAAGAGATGTGTGGTGGAGCGTGCGGCCCGACAGGCCGCGCGCTCCACCACAGTTAGTCGAAACGTGAATGAGACCATGTTCAGGGACGGGAGATATGCACGGAAGCTGACAATTGTAAAGGAGTGCCACACATGGGCAATGGAACTATGCCCACTATGCAGAGACAATATAAAGTGGAAAGTGCGGATATCGTCGTGGTTGGTAACGGCATTGCGGGACTTACCGCTGCTGTAGAAGCTCGTCGCCTATCACCGGCTGCGCAGATTGCCATTATTACTGAGCAAGTCCATCCTACTATCAATACACCTGCGCTAAAGCAGTTTGCCATTGGCAAGTTATCCCAGGAACAACTTCTCGCCTATCCGACGGGAACTGAGCGCGCACAACGCATACAAGTGATGAATGCACGCGTAGAAGGCATCAACGCCCGGGGGAAATATCTATATTTAAATGATGGCCATGGCTTTGGCTATGGCTCTCTGCTGATGGCTACGGGCAGCGCTCCCAATAGGTTGGCTACCAATCTTCCCGGGTACGATTTTGATGGAGTACTTACTCTTCACCATTTGCAGGATTATTTAGACCTGCGTCGACGGCTAGCTGAAGTGCACTCAGCAGTGGTAATTGGCGGTGGCGCTCATGCTATCGAAACCGTCATGAGCTTGTTACACTATGGTATTGAGGTCCATTGGCTCATCCGAGGTGAAAACTTCCTCTCAAAAACACTTGATCACACCGCCTCCGAATTGATTCTGGAAAGCATTCGTCAGGCCGGAGCAAAAGTCCATGCAGGCACCAGCCTGGTCGGTATTGTAGGTAGGGTTGGTTCTGTAGCGGGTGTAGTTACAACTCAGCACAACATGCTTCCTTGCCAGTTGGTATTGGCGTGTACCGGCACAACGCCAGTTACTACATTGGCAAAACAATGCAATATACCAATGCTGTACAACCACGGAATATTGGTTAATGACCAGTCACAAACGAATGTGCGCGATATATATGCCGCAGGTGATGTCGCAGCGCGCCAGAATCCCCAGACAGGCCATTATGAGGTCAATGCCCTGTGGTACAACGCAGTCGTGCAGGGACGCACTGTTGCCGCAATGATGACAGGCCATTATGACCTGGCTTCCTGCTCAATGGGGGTGCCCTGGCATGCCACACATTTAGGAGCATACTTTATGCTTTCGGTAGGTAATCACCTCCATGAAACAAAAGGTGGGACGATTCTGACCGACAACACAAGAAAAAGGTATCGCCGTATGTCCATTGTCGATGATCGGCTAGTCGGCTATCTCTCACTGGGTCCTACACAACCCGACGCCCTGGCCATTAAACGTATTATCGATGAAGGTCTTTCCATTCGAGGCATCGAAGATGCCTTACTTAAAGGTAACTTTGATGCTCGTAAATACTTCTCACAGTATAGATCCCGTGCAGTAAAAGATATGGTAACGTCAGGGAAAATACCTATTGTTATTCCCAGCCAGTACGCTTTACCTCCGTCTGCTGCACATCCCGTGGTAGATCGGCCCATAAAGAATACCCCTCAGACCAACGAACTTATCGCTGGACAATCAGCTTTTTCTCAACCAAAAACAGGGGCCACTTTACAGATAGAAACGCCAAAAACAGAACCTTTACACAATTCAGTTTCAGAACGCTCTCGAATGGATGATCAGCCAACTATCCATCAATGGGAAAAGGAAGGAGAACCAACTACGGATAGACTCCCTGAAGCATCAAATAAGACTGTGGAATCTATCCTGATACATCTACCTTCTCGTCCCTCGCCACGCACCCTCTGGTCATATAGCGCAAAATTACCGCGCGTCACAACTCAGCAATCTTCTTCGGGACATCCAGATACTGGGGAAACTGAAACAGCCAGCCACAATGAGCAGCCAGGTCATACCAACTTCCTGCTCTGATATCTGGGAAAAATGAAACGGTCAGCTTATCGTGAAGGGAGAACAATACATATTGAAATCTGTCCTACTTCATAAAACAGGTCCGCAAGTGGCACAAGAAGTACATGCCTGTATTGGCTGCAGCGAGTGCTTGTTGGCATGTCCAGCCTTGGCCGAATCGATTACGATCGACGTGCTAAACCGTGAGACGCTCTCGGGCAGCATCTCTGCTCCAGTAGCTCAGTTTGCCCGCTCGTGCTATCAATGTGGGGCTTGTGTCGCTCCGTGTCCGGTAGGGCTACACCGCGATGCCATGATGATGTGGCTTAAAGTACGCTTATTACGTTCTTCTACTAGAAAGATCTAACATGTTACATGTCCAATTCCTACCATAACTCGCCAGTCAATAATTCTAAGTCATCGCAACCTGGTGAAAAAGGCTATCCCTGGCTGTTTTTTCACCGCAGGCGCTCATGGTATACTGGCTTGACAGTAACACTCATTGTAACAGGCGTGTGTGGCGCTTTTTTTAGCTGGTATATCCACTCTGGCAACGATACTTCTCCTGGTGGCACGGTTGGTCTTATTTACGCTGCCATAGGTACAATATTTTTCATCCTTGCCGCGATCCTTTATACCTTACGCCGCCGTTCCCGGAAGCGCGCCATAGGTGAGCTTAATGCAGCCTTAAACTGGCATGTATTTTTTGCAATTATGGCGTTGCTTGTACTCTTCATGCACGCGCTCGGTAATTTTGAGCTGATATCTGGTACCTACGCGCTGATTGGCCTGTTTGTCTTAGCGATAAGTGGAATAGTAGGTCGCATGCTGGATCAATTTGTACCCCGCCTCATTGCACGTGAGGTAGATAAAGTTCTTACCTCACGGGGCGAAGATCGTATCGAGACTGTCTCTCAAAAACTCCAGGCCATAGTCCTTTACAATAATCAACAGACGCACAATATCAGAGTTGACCAGCCCAATCTCCCGGCGGCAGTTATTGCATCTCATAAGCTATTGAGAAAAGCATTACCTCACGCTGCCAATGAACAAGCCATAGGTATTCCTTGGGACCTGGCATACACCTCCTTAGAGCCAACACAACAGGAGTTGGACCGTGATGCTCCTCATTATCGTCTCATCCCGGATAAGAGAAGCCCCCTTGCTCGCCCAGAGGCACTGATGCCAGGAGCAGAAGAACATATTTCTGATTTACAAGACATACACGTCGCAATGCTGCGCGAACAGTTTTACCGCCGAATTATTCGCTACTGGCGTATACTACATATTTTACTCTCCTTTATTACTGTTGGCCTGGTTATCTGGCACATCACTTTTGCATTGACCCTGTTGCTGCCAGGATTAATTCCGTGATACTCTCAATCCCCCGAAAAGGAGATGAGAATTCTCGCACCGATGTTCTTTATGCAGACTATGGGTGTGCATAAAGAACATCGGTGTATAAGCTTAAGCATTGTTCATTTCTTTGTCGGGAAGGTGGGCTAGCGAGGATTTGACCTCAATATAACGGGCAAGGACAAAAACCAGGTCTGAGAGGCGATTTAGATAGCGGATAACCTCACCATTCTGAATAACCCCATCATGCAGCAATTTTACAGCCATACGCTCCGCACGACGAATTATTGTACGAGCAAGGTCCAGGGCGGCCCCATCCAATGTGTCGCCTGGAATGATAAACTTGTTAGGTATTTCTACTTCGTGCTTAAGTGACTCTTCCACTTGCTCTAACCATTGCACATGCTCAACGGTCATACGAAAACCCATTTTTTCGTAGTTCTCGGGCAGCGTCGCTAGTTCAGCCATTAACACATAGAGTTCATTCTGGATACGGTAAATGATTCCCTTAACTTGGGGATCCTGAGCCACGGCGCGGGCCAATCCCAAAGCAGACGTTGCTTCATCAACCGTACCAAATGTATCTGGACGCGGATCGTACTTGGGTACTCTTTCGGCACCTAATAAACCCGTGTAGCCTGTATCTCCTGTACCTGTTGTTACTTTTGCCATATCAGCTTCCTTTTTTCTCTACTCGGTTTATCTTCTTTCTTGAGAAGTGTATATCCCGTAAAACTCTACAGGCAACAATGCTTTTGCCAGGCAAATATTTACTCGGCTGGCGCGTGATAACGATACGCACGGCTGATACGTCGCCAGTCCAGTTCTCTGCCGCGTACTGGGCGCTCCTCATCGAGAGGTTCTAATCTATTGGTAGCCAGGAAACGCCGCCTTAGATTTGAAAGATCTATCTGTTCATCAGCTGGGAAAAACGCCCGGTAGAGCAGGGTTGCTTCAGCCAGGGTTAAGATACCATCTCCCGTAGCAGGTTCTTTGAGAATACCCATCGGGCGAGTCTCTTTATTTCTATGAGCCCGCACATCCTGTAACCACCAGTCTGTCCCCTGGTAGAGACCCATATCCGCTAGATAGCGCAGTACAATTTCGGGATTGCGCTGTACCTGCGAACGCAAGGTATGCAGCGCCGTCATCAAAACTGGGCGTACTTCCGGATCGAGCACGCGTTGATTTGACTCGATCTCCGTGATGGGTGTCCAGCCGACGCGCAGACTAGGTATGGGATGATTCTGTAGATTGGGACGCAGTTCATCCCGGTTCGCACGCAGCAGTACACTATGAATAAGTGAAACAGCAGATCCCTTCTCGGTACTTCCCCAGACATAAACCTGTTGTTCCTGCCAGCCTGCTTTCAATTGCGCCAGTGGCGCTCCAACCGGCCACATGAGCAAGGCTTCTATCGTGCGGTCTACAGCATCCGTCACTGATTCAGTGCCCAGGACCAGCCGCATGGGGGGACCCCATGGTCCCTCACGAAGTAAGCCCCATAATGTCCAATCACGAACAGCGAAAACTGCCACGCTTGCAGTTACGATTAACCTGCGAGGCACAACATCACGTGCCGGTTGCGAAGGAAGAGATGTATTTGGTCCAGGTAGAGGTGTACTCATGTTCACACTCCAAATATCGCTCTTTTTGATAGTGTAGATAAATATAGCATGTTCTCCAAAGCATTGCTATATGCTTACCAACCCACCCTCTGAATATAACTATTCTTTCCAGCATAGCCATTATCAAACCAACAACGGCTTAAGCTAGCTCCCCTCCAGAGAGTAGTTCATCCACCATATTCTGCAATCTAGCATCCTATAGCCTCAACTTTGACTTCTTTATGAGAAGCGTTCAGCATTGCATCTAGCGCTTAAAATGTGTACAATTACGATAGCTTCCGAATACATTTAGATCTCATTGGCCATTAACCGGATCTTTTTGCAGAAAGGCCATGTTCCTATGAATGGTGAGGCTCCACTCGTCGTCAACCTCGAGATTACAGTACCGCGTATTGTCTTATCAGCAACAAAGCAGCAAGATAGCTCAGCAGAAACAGCCGTTGGAAGTCAAAGTGATGCAGGGAAAGTGGCTGAACAAGTGCGGCTTTCACCAGCGGGATTTGCTCAGCAACAGATAATCGTAAGCGCAGGAACGGAACGTATAGTACATACCATCAAATTTTCTCTTTTTCGCATCAAGCTGTTGGAAGTGGGCAAGCCACTCGTACTCCAAATTTTGCGGCGTAGAGACGAGGAGAGAAGTCCTGGAAAACAACGAGTAGTAAACGAAGGTTTCTCTGTTGCTGATACATCAGCGTTCAAGCTTGAATTTCGGCGTCATGGCGAGGTTGCAGATACTATGACTGCCAGGTCAGCGGGAAACACGCACGAAGAACCCTTGCAAGCGGGCTTAAACCGAGTGGTTATCTATCTAGACAATGAAGACATGCCTGTTAGCTATAGCATTGATGGTGCAGAAAGCTGAGGAACGAGAACTACTATGCCTGGATTTCTCACACATTGGCGGGTATTGATCGAAACAGCTAAGCGTAGTCAAGATGCTGGTAACGACCTGGGTTCGTTAATCATCGATGCTTCAACTTTGCATCGGCGTGCCATGGGCCCGATATCACCACCTCTAACGCCTCCTGCAGGCGCAGTATGGGACACTGGTCCGTTACCGCGCATAGATTTTACGTTTCCTGGTAGTGATATTTCAGCCATGGCATATCTAGGGGCAATGGCACCTGATGTGTGCTATTTTCTAGGTGATAACTTCAGAAAGATGCTCGCAGGCGATAGACAAGACTATCGATCTACCTTGCAGTCAACGACAAGTGGTCCTATTTCCTGGGCTGATCTACTCCATTACAATCGTTCGGGTGATGTCTTACTGGCATTTCTTGAACATATTGCATATATCCCTTCACCAGCCCTACGTAGTCAGGCGCTGGCCTTTGCCATGGGTTATTTGTCGCACATAGCAACTGATATCGCGCTCAATCCCTGTATTAATGCCTTAGCTAGCGCTTATAATGCGGATGATATAGCAGGCATATTTAGTCCCCTGAGTATGCATTTTTATGTCGAGTTGTGCCTGGATGAGTACATTGCAGATAGATACTTCGAGCGTCCTCTATATGTCTGGCTAGGTCAACCATGGGTACGCTATATTGAACCGGTGGCAGCACAATGCGCTATAGCGCAATCTATCCCTTCTCGAGTGGTGGAATTACTTACCAACGCAGCGGAAATGGCATACGAGCTGACAGAGGCACAAAGTCAAAGCTTTCGCCAGGATTACCTGGTGGGTATACAAAGACTGCGTAAATACCTCGCCGGAAGTGGCCCATTCCGTCTATTCACCCTTCAAGCTTTGCACAGAAAACGCAGCAAAGACCCGATCCTTGCTAGCATTGCCGATCTATCCAGCAATCCAGGTACGGTGAATTTTGAGCGGGTCATTTCCTATGCAATTCAAGTGAGCGAACATCTGTGTAGACGGGCCATTAGCTACTATGCCTCTTTACGTAACACGGCAGCCTCTGCCAGTGAGCGAAACCAGCGTAGAAGCGTCTTGTGTGAGGATTTACGCAACTGGAACTTACACAGCGGATACGCTATGGATGTGACATTTGATGAAGAGGTAACACTGCATTTCCTGCATAACTGGGTGCATTTCGCACGCTTGTGGGAAAACGAAAGAGAAGCATTACGAATAAAGTAGAACCAGGTGAAAGTAGCGATAGTCAAAAAGGCACCTTCAAAAGAGGTACCTTTTTGATTTCTATTTTATTTTCACGGTTGTGATGCCTTAGTGTGCAAAGATGAAGCGTAAGCCAAGAGCAGTCGCAGCACCAAGGATCAAAGCCAGGAGTTGAAGTAAACGATATTTCATCAGAAGTGAACGATTATCAATGGCGATGGCTTTAGCGCCGCTAGATTGGCGAACGTAGTTTTGTTTCTGCATAATCTTTTTTCCCTCTAGTGTTAGAGTTCAATAGCTCAGGGTTTATCTTATAATTAAATACGCATGAAAGTGGTATTTAGTTGCATCCCTTTCATGAGAGCCCCGTTCTGGATACCCAACCTGCCTTCAGGCGGTGGGAGGAAAGAACGGCTGCCGCAGCAGCGCACTGTTCAAGTCAATCCCCTTGCGAGGGAACGGGAGAAACGCGGTCTCCCGTTCGCGTGGCTTCAACAAAGATGAAGCCCGTTCCCGCGTGAACGTAAGGTGCCCTTCGCCAAGGTTCAAAAGGCTTGTCGTGTCGGCAGCACCGCCCCTACCCATCAGAGCTTTTAACCACCGACGCGAGAGCAGGGAACTAGGACAAGCATTCCCTGGTCGCATGACCTCTCGAACGCAGGACGCTTGCGCGTCCACAGGCTAGTCAGCAAGAGCATGCACAGGACGAGCAGTAATCACCCCCGTATGCAAGCCCGTCCCCTTTCAGGGGATTGGGTTACTGACATTCCGGTTGTAAGATAAAAACCATCTAGTTTACCCTACCCGCCATAACATAGATGCCGGCTGAAATATTCCCCAGTAATTCAAGCTGGCTAAATCTTGAGGTTGTTCTTTGCTTTTCTCTCTTACTCATTAAGGTCTAACAAGACGAGTGTGAAATCGCGGCTACCCTACCCACGAAGCGGAGGCGGTGGTTCTTGAAGGTCATTGGGAGCACCAACGAGCGAGGAATCTGCATTACCCTGCTCAATATCAGCGGGATCGGGCAGGAGATCGCTGTGTATCTCCAGGAGACGCCGTGCGCGCACGTACTCCTGATCAAGCAGTACGCGGAAGACTTGTTCGCAGACAGCTAGTGATTCGGCGGCAGCGGCACGTCTGCTAGCTGTCAGAGAACCCAACATATCATGGCGCTTGGCTGTGCGAAAAAGGACATGTACTTTTTCTAATACTTCTGCAAATTCCGCATGTACCTGTTCATGCCAATGTTGTGTATCAACTACAGCAGCAGCTTTGCCTAAAAAACGGCTACATACTTTCACAACGGTGTTGTATTCGTTAGTGCGTGCCTCAACGAGCGTTTGCAAAATACGACGCTCGTCCGCACTATCAAGAGCTGTGACAGAAAAGATACTTGCTTCTCCGCCCATTTCACGAATATCATGGGTGAGCTGACGAAAATGCTTCTCTACTTCTTCTGAATAAGGAAGCAGGTAGACAGAATTTTGCAGGGCAAATGCACCAAGATTTTGTAAACGTCGCCACACCCACACACGCTTTTGAGAAGGCTCACTGGGTACTTTATATGTCAATTGCAACCATCGCACCGCATCGCGCTCTAGCATGTATCACCGCTCCTGAATGGAATTTGTGTAACTTTAGTTACCAGGCATAGTTATGGTACTCCAACAGTGAAGCAAAGTCAAGTCGAAGGCCTGGTATAAGATAGGACAATAGATTGCTAAACTGCTGATACACTATACGATATAAGGGAATGGTTCCCAAAGATAAGCTATAACTAACCATTTAGCAGCCCAAACTCCCGGTGCAATCGAGTCATTTCAGCCCGAAATTCCTCCTCCATAACCAGCTTTTGCTGGGATGGCATGAAACTATGGCGCACACCATTCAGCACGATCTCATCTATTGCTGCCAGATCAAAATGGAAAGACCGGTACAATAGACCGATATCATCATTCAGTGTCGTATTCACCAGGGGTGGATCATCTGAATTGATGCTGAAAGGAACACCAGCGGCATAGAGATATGGCAATGGATGTTCAGCCAGGCTAGCATAAACACCCAGGCAGATATTACTGCCCGGACAGATTTCCAGTGGGATATATTTCTCTGACAGGTGAACCACCAGGTCCTTATCTTCGACAGAGCGCACACCATGACCTATTCGTTCTGCTCCCAATGTACGCAGTGCCCCCCACACACTGGCGGGACCCTCCGTCTCACCTGCATGCGGCGTACTATGCAAGCCGGCTGCAAGCGCCTTCTCAAACCAGTTGGCGAAGCGTTCAGGAGGATTGCCAACTTCATTCCCTCCTAACCCCAGCGCAATAACTCCATCTT
>WNFM01103643.1_pt2 | contig 34804 bp, 34 predicted proteins | sample 5400271 | NCBI WGS metagenome assembly WNFM01 (sample SAMN13153352, study PRJNA577476) | soil metagenome | isolation source: 60 cm saprolite on Douglas fir-dominated hillslope | place: USA:California | collected 2013-09-17 | reverse complement strand
CTCAGCCCGATGCAGTTCGAGAAAAACTGGCTCGCGGAACAGTTGAAAAACGCCGCATGATGGACCGGTTAAGAGATACGGAATACAGGGGCAAGGCCAGAGGGAAGAGGGAAGGAAGTAGGCTGCTTCGTACCCATCGGGGATATGTTTCTCTACGGCAACTGAAAATCTCAGCACGAAGGTCACGAAGTTGCACGAAGAAAAGCGTGCTCGTTACAACTCATTTGTATTCCGCCACGGTTCGTGATCGACGCTAACAGCCATTCTGGAACTATTCCAGAAAAGAAAGTTTGCTTCCCTTCGTGTTCCTTCGTGTCCTTCGTGCCTTCGTGGTGAGATTGAAAGCGTTATTCTTTTTCAGGCGGCGCTGGTTTTGTTGCGGTCCGCGAGCACCGATACGGCGATGGAAACGACGAACAGCGGAATGCTGAACAGGGCTAGCGCGGTGTAAGCGGACGGACCGGCGACGCCGGCGAGTACCGCGGCGCCCGCGGCCGTACCCACGGCCTGGCCCAGATACATCGCCGACGAATTCATCGCCACCGACACCGGAGCATGCGGCGGCGACAGCATGACCAGCCGCGCCTGCTGTGCGCTGTTGGTCGAGAAGCAACCGATGCCCCACAGCAGCAGGAAGGCGACCAGCAGCAACCAGGATCCCGGGACGAACAGCCAGAGCACATGCGACGTCAGCATCGAGATGAGGCCGAGCAGCGTGACTTTCGCGGCGCCGATCCGGTCGACCATGCGCGCGCCGATGATGTTGCCGGCAACTCCGGTGGCACCGAATGCGACCAGCAGAATGCTGATGGTTTCCGGCGAAGCGTTGAACAGGGTCTTGAAAGAAGGGACCAAAAAAGAAAGCACGGTGAACTGCGCGGCGGCCTGGATCGCGGTGACGGCAACCGCCAGCATCAACCGGCGATTGCCGAACAGCGAAGCCCACATGGCGCGGCCGATGGGAACGATCATCAGGCCGCGGGGGATCGTAAGGTGAACCGCGGCGGCGGCGAGCAGGGCGCCGCTTCCGATGATCAGGAAACCGGCGGGCCAGCCAACCGTTTCGCTTACATAAGCCCCGAGCGGCATGCCGACGACCGATGCGATCGACCAGCCGACAAACACGAAGGCGATTGCGCTGCCGCGGCGTTCCGTAGGTACCAGCAACGCTGCCGTGGAAGCCGCCTGGGCGGTGAACAGCGCCGCGCCGACCGATGACAGCACGCGCAGCACCAGGAGTTCGTGCAGGCTGGAGGCGAACGCCGATGCAAAATGCCCGGCGGCGAAGAGCAATTGCACGCTGGCCAGCAGGGCGCGGCGGTCGAAGCGTGCGGTCAGCGCGGCAAGCGGCGGCGCGGTGACGCACACCGTGAAGGCGAAAGCGGTAATGAGCTGGGCTGCGACCGGAACATTGACGCCGAGCCCGTGCGCCAGCGCCGGCAGCATTCCGGGAACGATCAGGGTGCCGGTCCCGATGATGAAATTGCCGAAACACAGGACCAGCAGGCGGGGATTCATCGGGGAGTCGTGACTTTTTTGCCCCAGGGCCGCGCGCCGGCAGGGATGAGGAATGCTAACACGATGCCCGCCGGCTACCGTAGCCCGGAACGGCAACTCCCCCAAACCGGGCGCACCAGCATAAAATGACGGCCTGAATTGCTACGGCGCGGCCCGATTTTCCCCTTAGCCAGCCGGCACCCACCGAGGAGATTTAATAATGTTGCAAGCCGCCGATCTGACCATTCGCCTCAATCCCGCCGACGACGTGGTGATCGCAAGAGTGGAATTGCCAGCGGGCACCGAGATCATCAAGGAAAAGATCCGGGCCTCCGTGACGGTTCCGGCCGGGCACAAGATCGCCGCGCGCGACATCGCCGAAGGCTCGCCGGTGCGCCGCTACAACCAGATCATCGGGTTCGCGGTGAAGCCGATCAAGGCCGGCGACCATGTGCATGTACACAATCTGGCGATGGGGGACTTCCAGCGCGATTACGCGTTCTGTGCGGACTTCAAGCCGGTCGACTACGTCGCCAACCCGGCCACATTCCAGGGCATCGTCCGCGAAGATGGCCGTGTCGCCACCCGCAACTACCTGGGCGTGATTTCCAGCGTCAACTGTTCCGCCCACGTCTGTCGCACCATCGCCAAATTCTTCGACGAAGACTTCATGGCGCAATATCCGAACGTCGACAGCGTGGTGCCGATCCATCACAAGACCGGCTGTGGCATGGGTTCCGAGGGGGAACCGGTGGATCTTCTGCGCCGCGTGCTCGCCGGTTACGCCACCCATCCGAACTTCCATTCGTCGCTGATGATCGGTCTGGGTTGCGAAGCCAACCAGATCAACAATCTGCTGGCCTCCCAGGGATTGAAGCGTTCCCGGCAATTGCAGGCCTTCACCATTCAGGAGACCGGCGGCACCAAGAAGACGGTGGCGGACGGGATCGCGCGCATCAAGGAATTGCTGCCCGATGCGAACAACGTGAAGCGCGAAACCGTCCCGGTTTCCCACCTGACGCTGGGATTGCAGTGCGGCGGCTCCGATGGCTACTCCGGCATTTCCGCCAATCCTGCGCTCGGTGCCGCGGTCGATATCCTGGTGCGCAACGGCGGCTCCGCGATCCTGTCGGAGACCCCGGAAGTCTACGGCGCGGAACATCTGCTGACCCGCCGCGCAGCTACCCGCGAGATCGGCGAGAAACTGGTCCAGCGCATCCACTGGTGGGAGGACTACACCACCAAGCTCGGCGGCGAGATGAACAACAATCCCTCGCCCGGTAACAAGGCGGGCGGCCTCACCACGATCCTGGAGAAGTCGCTCGGCGCTGTTGCGAAGGGCGGCACGCAGGCGATGATGGGTGTGTATGAGTATGCGGAGCATGTCAGCGCCAAGGGCTTCGTCTTCATGGACACCCCGGGCTATGACCCGGTGTCGGCCACCGGGCAGGTCGCCGGCGGCGCCAACATGATCTGCTTCACCACCGGCCGCGGCTCGGCCTACGGTTGCAAGCCGTCGCCTTCGCTCAAACTCGCCACCAATACCGCGATGTTCAACAAGCAGGAAGACGACATGGACATCAATTGCGGCGTGATCGTCGATGGCAAGGCCAGCATCCAGGAAGTCGGCCAGCAGTTCTTCGAGATCATCCTGAGGACGGCATCCGGCGAGCAGAGCAAGAGCGAGGCGATGGGATACGGAGAGGACGAGTTTGCTCCGTGGATTCTTGGACCGACGATGTGAAGGGCCGTGACGGCGTGACGGTCGTGACGAGGTAACAGCTCCAATTGTCTATCGATCAGAATAATGCCGCGGCAAGTTGCGGCATTTTTTCTGAATCAGCTCGCGTTGCAGTTCTAATGATCTTTGAATTTCACCCCGTCACGATCGTCACGTCGTCACGGCTTTGCGGAGCAAAGCGATGTCTGAAGATTCTTCCAAGGAATTGTTCGAGTTCTTCCAGAAAATGTGGAACCCGATGGCGTTTCCGATTCCCGGCATGTTCCAGCCGACCATGGATGTCGAGGAGGTCGAGAAAAAAATCCGCGAGCTCCAGGCCGTGGAGAACTGGCTGAAGATGAATCTGACCTTCGTGCAGATGACGACCAAGACGCTGGAAATGCAGAAATCGGCTCTCGAGTCGATCCAGGAAGCTGCGAAACAGCCGCCGCCGGAAAAAAAGCCGAAAGCCGGCAAATCTTCCGGATGACGTTGCGGGAGGGGCCTCGATCAATCGCCCTCTTCCAATAAGCTCCTCACAATCTTTACCCCGCATCGCACCCGACATAGTCGCGTCCGAACCGCCCGCCTGGCGTAGCGAATCTCCATCGGAATTCCGCGAATTCCCTGCCAATCGGGAGTAGGCCCCCTTCGCAGAAAGGACCGGTGCTTTACCGGCCCCCTCTCCTGTTCGCCACCCCCTTCAAGTCCGTCGCCCAGTTCCCTGGAATTACACGCTTTTATTGCATAGCAGCAATGCAATCTGCCTCGTATATCTTTTGCCGGAAGGGCCGATAATGGCGCAGTGCAATAACCGGTTTCAATGGCTCATAGGAGGCCACACATGAACGTCTTTAGCAGATTGCTGGATTCCATCGATAACTACTTGGCCAGACAGGAAAATCGCCAAGTGGAGGCGTTTCTTTCGCAAGCCCAGAACCTGGGCGAACTCGAGTACCGCCTGCGATTGCTGGACTCGAAGTCCAACCATTCCCTGTTTTAAGGAGAATCGATGATCTCTGCCTTTCGCCGTATGTTCGACACGCGTCGCCCGCGAATTGCGGTGCGGGCCAAGGTCAACCTGATCGGCACCTTCGGGGTGTTGGAGCGCACTGATGGGGTAGTCGAATCCGTCGTCGGTGATGAAGCTTACGTCGAGTGGGCCAATGGTGGCCGCTCGGTCGAGAGCACCCGGCACCTGGTGCAGATCACCGGCTGACCTGTCGGTCGCCCGCAGGAAAGCCCGGCTTCGCCGGGCTTTTTTTTGCCTGTTTCGCCGGGCGGCAATGCCCCGGAAAATCCCGATCCGCATCCGTGGCAAACTTCGCGGTCCGGAAATCATTTCAGCCCAGCGATCGACGATGCTTTGATGGCCATGAGTCCCGATTCCACGCCCGAGTCCCCGCTGCCGCCGGAAATCCGCAGGCATTTCCCGTTCACGAGCCGGTTCATGCGAGTCAACGGTCACCGCATGCACTATGTTGACGAGGGCGAGGGCGATCCGATCCTGCTGCTGCACGGCAATCCGACCTGGTCGTTCCTCTACCGCAAATTCATTCCGCGTCTCACAGCCGCCGGCTATCGCGCCATCGCGCCCGACCACATCGGTTTCGGATTTTCCGACCGGCCTGCGCGCGAACACGATTTCAGCCTCGAGAACCACATCGCCAATCTCGCGGAATTCATCCGCCGACTCGGTCTGAACCGTCTTACGGTGGTCTGCCAGGACTGGGGCGGACCGACCGGCCTTGCCTGCGCAGTGCTGAATCCCGCGGCTTTCAAAACTATCGTAGTGATGAATACCTGGGCGTGGCCTGAGCCGACTGTATTCCACAGCAGCGTATTCCCCTGGCGCATGATGCACGCGCCAGTCGTCGGGCCCTTTCTTTTCCAGCGGCGCAACATCCTGGTCGAGCGCGGACTGTACCTGTCGGTCGTGCACCGGGAACGATTTCTCGAAGAGGCTTTGCCGGCCTACCGGTTCGTGATGCCGGACTACGACAGCCGGCTGCTCACGCGCGTATTCCCGCGACTCATTCCGGTGCGATCCGACGATCGTTCGGCGGCCACCATGCGCTGGCTCGAACAATCGCTGGGCAGCTTGAAAATCCCGGCGCTGATCGTGTGGGGCAAGGAAGAAATCGTCTTCCCCGCCGATTGCGCGCAACGCTTCAAGACGCTGTTGCCGCACGCGGAAGGGCCGCTTTGGGTTACCGGTTCGCATTTTCTGCAGGAGGATTCGCCGGAAGAAATCTGCGTCCACATCCTGGATTTCCTGCGTGGCCAGGACCGCGGGAGGAAACCATGAAAATCGAGATCCTGACTCTTGCCGATATCCGTGCGAAAAATTATCGGCGTGTTTTCGTGATGGCCGAAGAGCGGCTAGGCCACTACGCCGGTTTCCGCGAGGCATTGATTGCGGCCTTCGGTTTGACCGCCGCGCATGCCGATGGCGGGCCGCCGGGTTATTTTCGCGCGGAGTCCGGGCGCGAATATGAAGTGGTATTCATTTCCCGCTCCGGACAACGGTTTCCCGCCGGACTGGAAATCCACGCCCTGGTTCCTGGCTTCGATGCAATAGATCCGGAAGCGACCGACGAAGATATCTGGCACTTCCTGGAATGGCTGATCCCGCGCGTGGGCGGGGAGTGGACCTTGGAAGCGCTAAAGGCAACCGGCAAGGTCTACAAGATTCCCTGGGCGTGATCGGGTGACGGAATTTGGGTGGATATTCGTGTAGGCATCAATTAAGAGGTGCTGCGTACTGGGTGCTGAGTGCCGTGAATGCGTGCAATGCGCGGGAGGTGGTTGAGGAGTTGAGTCGATCAAGGGGTTTCGAATATTGCTTGTCTCCCAGCACGCAGCACCCAGTTACGCAGCACGCAGCACCTGCTACTGCGTGAGCATCCTGACTTCGTGCTGCGGGAACGGGATGACAATCTTCCCGTTGCGGAAGGCTTCCACGATCGCCTTTTTGAGCTCACCCCCGGCCGGGCCGAAATCGTCCACGCTGGTCCAGGGTTTGACCGCCAGGTGGATTGAGGAATCGGCCAGCACACTGACGCCGATTACCGGTACCGGTTCCTTCAGGACACGCGGATTGCTTCGCAGCACTTCGTCGACAGCGGCGAGAGCGGTATTCAGGTCGGTGTCGTAGGCCACGCCTACCGCAATGTCCAACTGCCGGATGGTGCCGTAGTTGTGCAGGATTTCGCCGACGATCTTGCGATTCGGAATGACCACTTTGGACATGTCGGCGTGATTCAACGTGGTCTTGAACATGCCGATAGTTTCCACGCTGCCCTCGACCCCGGAAATGGAGATGTACTCCCCGATGCGGAACGGGCGAGTAAATATGATCGTCAGCCCGGCGACCACGTTGCTCAGAACGCCTTGCATCGCCAGTGCGATCCCCGCGCCCGCGACACCGATGCCCGCGATCAGCGGCAGCAGTTCCACCCCGAGATTCTGCAGCGCCAGGATGGAGAACAGGCCGAGGATCAGGATTTTTACGATGCGAACGAGCAAATCGCGCACGGGCGGTTCGAGGTCGAATTTCCTCAAACCGCGGGCCGTCGCCTTTCCAATCCAGCGGCCGACGAACACGCCGGCCACGATGATGACGATGGCGACGAATACCTTCGGCCCGAATTTGATTGCCAGGTCGATGACCGTCGCCTTGACCTGATTGATTGATTCGACGTGCTCGATCATGGAAGCTCCCCGTGAATATCGTGAATTTCGTGAATGTCGCGATTGGCAAACACGAAGATGGGACTTAGGACTTGGGACTCAGGACTTAGTTAAGAACCCAAATCAAAGTTCTGAAAGTTCCGTTTCGTTCGCTTTTCACTGAGTCCTGAGTCCTCAGCCCTGAGTCCTGCTCTTAATTCTTTCCATCGCCGCAACCAGTTGCGCGCTGATGCCGGGTTCCCAGGCCGAATGTCCGGCATCGGGAATGACGTTGTACTCCGCTTCGGGCCAGGCCTTGTGCAGGTCGTCGGCTGAAATGATAGGGCATACCATGTCGTAGCGTCCCTGCACGATGATGCCGGGAATCGATCGCAGCTTCCACGCATTGTCGAGCAGTGAATTTTGCGACAGGAAGATGTTGTTGGTGAAGTAATGCGCCTCGATGCGGGCAAGGCCGAGTGCAACGACATCTTCCGAGAAATGCGCCACCGTGGAGGCGCTAGGCAGCAGCGTGGAGCATGAGCCTTCGTAGATGCTCCATTGGTGGGCCGCCGGCATGTGGACCAGTGGATCGGGATTGTTCAGCCGAATCGAATAGGCCGCGAGCAAATCGGATCGCTCCCGTTCCGGTATGTAGCCTGCAAAGCGGTGCCAGGCTTCCGGGTAGACAAATCGCATGCCGTACAGAAACCAGTCTATCTCGAGCTTGCGGCACAGGAATATGCCGCGCAGAACCAGGGCCGTGCAACGGCGCGGATGGGTTTGCGCGTAGGCAAGCGCGAGAGTGCTGCCCCATGATCCGCCGAAGACAACCCATTTTTCGATGCCGAGATGCGTACGCAGCATCTCCATGTCGGCGACAAGGTGCGGCGTGGTGTTGTCCGTCAGGTCTCCGTGCGGCCGGGACCGCCCGGCGCCGCGCTGGTCGAATATGATGATGCGGTAGTACAGCGGATCGAAGAAGCGGCGGTGCATGGCGCTGGCGCCCGCGCCTGGACCGCCGTGCAGGAACACGACGGGCGACCCGTGCGGATTTCCCGACTCTTCCCAGTACATTTCATGACGGCCGTCCAGTCCAAGATGGCCGGAGCGCAGAGGTTCGATTTCCGGATAAAGCTCGGTGCGAATGCGTGGCGTCGGAAAATCCATATTCGAAAGACAGGAAAGGTTGCCGCGATCAAGGCCTGCCGCGAAGCAGGAATGGTTGAAACCATAGCAAAAAGCCCGGCCTGCGACAAACCTCGATGCTGCGTCGCATGGCAGGCCCGGGGCATGCGTCCCGTATAATCGCTGCCAAACCTGAAGACGGAGAAAACATGGATGAGCTTTTGCGCAAAAGCGCACTCGACTATCACCGCTTGCCGACACCGGGAAAGATCTCGGTGGTTCCAACCAAGGCCTTGCTCAACCAGCGCGATCTCGCGCTTGCGTATTCGCCGGGGGTCGCCGCGGCTTGCGAGGAAATCGTGCGGGATCCGACGACGGCGCGCAACTATACGGCACGCGGAAACCTGATCGGTGTGATCACCAACGGCACCGCGGTGCTCGGCCTCGGGCCGATCGGCCCGCTGGCCAGCAAGCCGGTGATGGAAGGCAAGGGCGTGCTGTTCAAGAAATTCGCGGGCATCGACGTTTTCGACATCGAAATCAACGAGCGCGATCCCGACAAGCTGGTGGACATCATCGCCAGCCTGGAGCCCACCTTCGGTGGCATCAATCTCGAAGACATCAAGGCGCCGGAATGCTTCTACATCGAGAAGCAATTGCGCAGCCGCATGAAGATTCCGGTTTTCCACGACGATCAGCACGGCACGGCGATCATCGTCGGCGCCGCGGTGCTCAATGGCCTCAAGGTCGTCGGCAAGGACATTGCCAGGGTGAAGCTGGTGTGCTCGGGTGCGGGAGCCGCGGCGCTCGCTTGCCTTGATCTGCTCGTGAGCCTCGGCCTGTCGATGGAGAACATCTGGGTTTCCGACATCAAGGGCGTGGTGTACCGCGGGCGCAAGGAGGAAATGGACGACAACAAGGCGCGCTACGCGAAGGACACCAAGGCGCGGACGCTGACCGAAATTTTGCCCGATGCCGACATCTTCCTCGGCCTTTCCGCCGCGCGCGTGCTCAAGCCGGAAATGCTCAAACAAATGGGCACCAGGCCGTTGATCCTGGCACTGGCCAATCCCACACCGGAAATTCTGCCTGACGAAGCCAAAGCGGTGCGTCCCGACGCGATCATAGCGACCGGACGTTCCGACTATCCGAACCAGGTCAATAACGTGCTGTGTTTCCCGTACATCTTCCGCGGCGCGCTGGATGTCGGGGCGACCACCATCACGGAGCAGATGAAACTCGCGGCGGTCCGTGCGATTGCCGAACTCGCGCAGGCGGAACAGTCCGACATCGTCGCGCTGGCGTACGGCGAACAGGAATTGACATTCGGTCCGGAATATCTGATTCCAAAGCCGTTCGACCCCCGCCTGATCGAGAAAATCGCGCCGGCCGTGGCGCTGGCCGCCATGGAAAGCGGTGTGGCGACCCGGCCGATCCACGATTTCGTCGCTTACCACGAGCAACTATTGCAGTTCGTCTATCACTCCGGTCTGATCATGAAGCCGGTATTCAGCGCGGCGAAGAAGAACCCGACGCGGGTGGTGTTTTGCGAAGGCGAGGACGAACGCGTGCTGCGTGCGGTGCAGATCGTGGTGGACGAGGGCGTGGCCAAGCCGATCCTGATCGCCCGTCCGGAAGTACTCGTTCCCCGCATCGAGAAATACGGTTTGCGCATCAGGCCCGGCAAGGATTTCGAGATCGTCAATCCGAATTCAGACTCACGCTTTCGCGATTACTGGCAGGAGTACTACGCGCTGGTCCAGCGCAAGGGCATTTCTGTGGAGTACGCCAAGCGCGAAGTGACCCGGCGTACAACGCTGATCGGTGCGCTGATGGTTCGCCGCGGCGATGCGGACGCCATGTTGTGCGGAACACTCGCCCAGTTTTCGCTGCACGTGGACTACATCGCCAACGTCATCGGCTTGCGCAAGGGCGTCAACCAGTTCGCCGCTATGAATATGCTGATCCTGCCGAACCGGACCTTGTTCATCTGCGATACCTACGTCAACGCCGATCCGACGGCGGAGCAGGTCGCCGAAATCACGATGATGGCGGCAGACGAAGTCCATCGCTTCGGCATCACACCGAAGATCGCCTTGCTGTCGCATTCGAACTTCGGGAGTTCGCGCAGTGCGTCAGCGCAGAAGATGAGCAAGGCGCGCGAGATTCTCGAGCAACGCGCCCCGCAACTGGAAGTTGAAGGGGAAATGCACGGTGATGCGGCACTCGACGAGGAAATCCGCAACAAGATCTTTCCGAATTCGCGGTTGAAGGGCGAGGCGAACCTGCTGATCATGCCGACACTCGACGCGGCGAACATTACTTTCAACCTGGTCAAGACCATTTCCGGCGACGGCATCACGGTCGGCCCGATACTGCTCGGTGCGGCGAAAACGGTGCATATTCTGACGCCGACCGCCTCTGTGCGCAGGCTCGTGAACATGGCGGCGCTCGCCTCTGTGGATGCTTCTTTTCAGCGGCAAAGCTAGTACACGCTTGAACACGAAGGGTCACGAAGGAAGAACGAAGGGACACGAAGGAGAATCAAGAACTGGGAGACTTGTGCTGGTGACGAAATGGCCCGCAATTAGTTGCCATTTTGCCCATGCTCATTACTTATCACCGCAATGTAATTGACGCCGATCAAAGTCGATCTCCATTTTCAGTTCGCCTTCCTTCATGTCCCTTCGTTTTTCTTTCGTTACCCTTCGTGTTAACCGACTTTCTTCATTTTAGGATTGAACATCGCATGACGGAAACCAAGACCCAGTCGGTATCGTTTGAGGAGCGGCGGGCTGAAAACGGCGCGCGCATCGGCGTCGCGAGGCTAAATGCGGAGAAGACGCTGAATGCGTTGTCGCTGGAGATGATCGACCTGCTGGCCGGACATCTGGCCGCATGGGCCGCCGACCCGGGGATCGTTCTGGTTGTGCTCGAGGGCGCCGGCGAGAAGGCTTTTTCCGCGGGAGCCGATCTGCACAAGGTCCACGAAACCATGCTCGCGCATCATGCGTCGCCGCAGAGCGATGACATTCGTGGCAACGCCTACGCCGCCGGATTTTTCGGTCGCGAATATCGCCTGGACTACGCGATTCACACCTATCCGAAACCGGTGCTGTGCTGGGGGCACGGCATAGTCATGGGCGGCGGTGTGGGCCTCATGTCGGGCGCCAGCCATCGCGTGGTCACCAACGAGTCGCGCGTGGCAATGCCGGAGATCACCATCGGGCTTTTTCCGGATGTCGGAGGCAGCTGGCTGCTGGGCCGCATGCCGGGCGCGACCGGACTGTTCCTGGCGCTGACCGGCGCGCGATTGCAGGCATCGGACACGCTGTTCGTCAGGCTCGCGGATCATTGCATCGGTCAGGCACGCAAATCCGCGGTTTTCGACGCGCTGGCTGCGCAGCCGTGGGCATCCGCTTCCGGCGACAATCACCGCCTGCTCTCCGCCGTACTGCGCACTTTCTCGGAAGCCGATCTGCCGCACGGTCCGCTGCGCCAGCACTTCGACCTGATCAACAAACTGTGCGGCAGCGGAGAGCTGAATGACGTCGTTGCCGCGATCACCGGCCTGAAGACCGAAGACGCCTGGCTCGCAAGAGCAGGCGCGACCCTCGCCGCGGGATCGCCCAGCATCTGTCGCTCGCCGAGGTGTTCCGCATGGAGTTCATGGCGGCACTGCATTGCGCGCGCCGGCCGGATTTCGCCGAAGGCATACGCGCCCTGCTGATCGACAGGGATCAGAAGCCGCGCTGGCAACCGCCGACACTCGCGCAGGTCACGCCGGAGTGGACCGAGGGATTTTTCGCGAGCCCATGGAAGGCAGGCGAGCATCCGTTGGCCGACCTCGGCGGTTAATCAGCAAACTGACGAACCGAAAAACCCCCAATTCGCCACTGAGGGCACAGATACCCTACGGGCGTAGTACGTCGGAGTACCCTTTTAGGACACAGAGAAAAACTGGGAGCGCGTTTGGCGGCAGCGAATCGCAAGAAGTGGACGATTGACTGGATGCCAGACGAGACCCCCTCGATCTTTTCGGTATTTCTCTGTGATCTCTGTGTCCTCTGTGGCTATCGAAGTTGAACTTGATGGAGTGCATTCATGCCGACAAGGCCATCGGTTTCGAATTGTCCAGTCGCCTTCGCATCCGGTGCGCGGCTTCCACCATGCTGCGCAGCGCTGCCTCGGTCTCCGGCCAGCCTCGCGTCTTCAGCCCGCAATCGGGATTGACCCAAACCCGTCCGGGAGGGATGACGTCGCACGCGCGTACGAGCAATCCGACCATTTCATCCGCCGTCGGCACGCGCGGCGAGTGGATGTCATAGACGCCCGGACCGATTTCGTTCGGATAACTGAACTCGCCGAATCCGTCCAGCAGTTCCATCTTGGAGCGTGACGTTTCGATGGTAATCACATCCGCGTCCATCGCGGCAATCGCCGGCAGGATGTCATTGAATTCCGAGTAACACATGTGCGTGTGAATCTGCGTTTCATCGGCCGCGGCGGCCGCGGACAGCTTGAATGCATGCACCGCCCAGTCCAGGTACTTCTCCCAATCGCGCTTCTTCAGCGGCAGGCCTTCGCGAAAAGCCGGCTCGTCGATCTGGATGATGCGGATGCCGGCTTTTTCCAGGTCGGCAACCTCGTCGCGGATGGCCAGTGCGATCTGGAATGCCGTGAGCTTGCGCGGCTGGTCGTCGCGCACGAAGGACCATTGCAGGATCGTGACCGGCCCGGTCAGCATGCCTTTCATCGGTTTTTCGGTGAGCGACTGGGCGTACCGTGTGGTCTCCACCGTCATCGGCTCCGGCCGGAAGACGTCGCCGTAGATGATCGGCGGTTTCACGCAGCGTGATCCGTAGCTCTGGACCCAGCCGTTGTCCGTGAACGCGAATCCCCAGAGCTGTTCGCCGAAGTACTCGACCATGTCGTTGCGCTCGGCTTCGCCATGCACCAGCACGTCGAGTCCGAGGGCTTCCTGCCGTTCGACCGCGATCCTGATTTCGGCGCGGATGCGCTCGAGATATTCGAGGGCGCCGATTTCACGGCGCTTGTATGCGCCTCGCGCCGAGCGGATCTGCTGCGTCTGGGGAAACGAACCGATCGTCGTCGTCGGCAAGGGTGGAAGTTTCAGTCGATCGCGCTGCTTGAGGATGCGCACATCGAACGGGCTGGCGCGCTCGGCCATGTCCGCACTCACGTCCATGAGGCGTTTGCGTACACCTTCGTTGGAAACTCGCGCATTGTCGCGGCGCGATTTCTGAATCGTATCCGAATGATCGAGTTCGCTCGTGACGGCGCTTTCTCCCGCATCCAGGGCGCATCCGAGAATACGGATTTCATCGAGCTTCTCATCCGCGAAGGCCAGCCAGGAATGAGTGTCGGCAGCCAGCTTCGGTTCATTTTCCGTCGACACCGGAACATGCAGCAACGAACACGACGGTGCGATCCAGAGCCTGTCCTGCAAATTGTCGTGCAGCGGTTGCAGGTCAGCCAACGTGCGCCGCAGGTCCGTGTGCCAGATATTGCGGCCGTCGACCACGCCGGCGGACAGCACCCAGTCCCGCGGCAGCGCCGTTGTCCAATTCTTGATCTGCGAGGGCGCGCGCACAAGATCGAGATGGATTCCCTGCACCGGCAAACGCACGATGCGGTCGGCGTGGGAATCGACGCCGTCGAAGTAAGTCGTCAACAAGATTTTCGGTGCACGCATAGCGAGAACCGGATACGCGCGATCGAATGCGTCGAGCCATTCCTGTGGCAGCTCCAGGCAGAGTACAGGCTCGTCGACCTGCACCCACTCGATGCCCGCCTGTTGCAGACGCTCCAACAGGCGGGCATAGGCTTCGGCCAGCGGTGGCAGGAGGCTGAGCCGGTCGAATCCCGGTTGGGCGGCCTTCGACAGGTAAAGGAAGGTGACCGGGCCGATCAGGACCGGCTTTACCGCAGTACCGCGAAGTTGGGCTTCGCGGAGCTGGTCGAAATACCAGCCGGTACCGCCGTCGAAACGAGAGAACGGGTCCAGCTCCGGTACGAGGTAGTGATAATTGGTATCGAACCATTTGGTCATTTCCATGGCCGGCTGCTCCGCACTGCCGCGAGCGAGCGCGAAGTAATCCTGGAGCGTAAGCCGGCCCGCGTCGAAGCCGAAGCGCCGCGGCGGGCAGCCGAGCAACGCCGCCATGTCCAGTACCTGGTCGTAGAACGCGAAATCGCCCGCACCGAGGAAGCGCAGCCCGGCTTCACATTGCTTGTCCCAGTTGCGCGCGCGCACGTCGCGGCCTACGTCCTGCAGATAGGATTCGCCGGCCTCGCCGCGCCAGAACGCCTCGAGCGCGAATTTGAGCTCCCGCCGCGGACCGATGCGCGGATAACCAAGAACGTGGGTCGTAACCATGGCAGTTCCTGTTTTGTTTGGACAGGCCGTGGAGTATTGGCGGCGGCAGGGTTAGAATCAAACGATAGTTTTTCCGACGGACTTGAATGAAATTCATATCGAAAGTTTTATGATCGAGCTGCGCCACCTCAGATCGCTCGTCGCCATTGCCGAGGCCGGCAAGCTGGCCAGCGCGGCGGAACGGGTGCGTCTGACCCAAAGCGCGCTGTCGCACCAGGTCAGGGCTCTCGAACAGCATTACGGAATCACGCTGTTCCAGCGCACCAGCGGCGGGTTGCGTTATACCGCTGCGGGACTGCGCCTGCTGCAGCTCGCGCGCGACATGCTGGCCGCGGTCGTGGATGCGGAGCGGGACATCGAGCGCATGAAGGGCGACACGAGCGGAGAGCTGCGCATCGTGCTCGAATGCCACACCTGCTTCGACTGGCTGATGCCGGTCATGGACGAGTTCCGCAAACGCTGGCCGGAAGTCGAGGTCGATCTCGTCGCTGGATTCCACAGCGATCCGATCGGGCTGCTCCGGACCGGAAAGGCGGAACTGGTGATCGGCTCCGGCAAGCCGCGCGGCCGCGAGTTCAGGACCATGCCGCTGTTCCGTTTTGAAATCCTCGCCGTGCTGCCGGTGGAGCATCGATTGCGCGCGAAGCGGCGGATCGAAGCCACCGACCTGACGGGAGAAACGCTCATTACCTATCCGGTGCCCGAAGACAGGATCGACTTGATCCGCGAAGTGCTCCGCCCTGCGGGCATCCGCTTGCAGCGGCGTACCGCCGAGTTGACCATAGCCATACTCCAGCTCGTCGCAAGCCGGCGCGGCATCGCGGCGTTGCCCAATTGGGGCGTGAAGAACTACGTCGATTACGACTACATACTGGCCAAGCGCATAGGAGCGAAAGGCCTGTGGAGCGAACTGCATGCGGTCGTGCCACGCTCATTGGCGGAAAAACCCTATGTATTGGAACTCGTGTCGATCATTCGCGCCAAATGCGCCGCGGAACTAGACGGCATCGAGTTGATCTGAACTTGGTGTCATGAGAGGGATGCGATCGAACATGGCGAAGGCGGATACGAAAATTGCGCTGGTGACAGGTGCCAACAAAGGCATCGGCTTCGAAATATGCAGGCAGCTCGCGCGCAAGGGGCTGCGGGTGATATTGACCAGCCGCGATGCGAAAAAGGGCTTGCGGGCGCAAAAAGCACTGGCGAAGGAAGGCCTCGAAGTGCTTTACCGCGAACTGGATGTCACAAGGCAAGTCAGCGCAACAGCGCTCGGCAGGTATTTGGTCAAGGAACATGGAAGGCTGGATGTGCTGGTGAACAACGCCGGCATCCTGATCGACAGTGGCTCGACCAGTGTCCTGGATGAGAAGGAAGACCTGTTCCATGCCACGCTGGAAACCAACTTCTTCGGCGCACTGCGCCTGGTTCAGGCCGTCGTGCCGCTGATGCGCAAACACGGCTATGGAAGAGTGGTAAACCTGTCCAGCGGCTTGGGACAACTCGAGGACATGGGCGACGGGAACGCGGCTTACCGGACGTCGAAGACCATGCTCAATGCGCTGACCCGCATGGTCGCGACAGCGACGGCGGACGAGAATATCCTCGTCAATTCGATCTGCCCAGGCTGGGTGCGCACCGATATGGGCGGCCCCACTGCGAGCCGCAGCGTGGAGAAGGGTGCGCAAACGGCGGTCTGGCTGGCGATGCTCCCCGATAGCGGCCCCACCGGCGGATTCTTCCGCGACAAGAAGCCGATTCCTTGGTAAACCCGTTTGCCACAGAGGACACAGAGGACACAGAGAAGAACAATCCAGCACCTTGACGGGAACTGAGATACCTTCTCGTAAAAATCGGCTCGCGCTGGCGTCGTTTTTCCGCTGGCCCTTATAAACATAAGTTTTTGATTTCCTCTGTGATCTCTGTGTCCTCTGTGGCCAATTAGGTTTAGGGTGTATCCATGAAAACCAGAATCGAACGAGATACCTTCGGCGACATCGAAGTTCCCGCCGACCGGCTCTGGGGCGCGCAGACGCAGCGCAGCCTGCAGAATTTCCGCATATCCGGCGAGCGCATTCCGCTGGAAATGATCCATGCATTGGCACGGGTCAAGCGCGCCTGCGCGTTAGTCAATGCGGATCTCGGCGTTCTGGATGGAAAGAAGGCGAAAGCCATCGTCGAAGCTGCGGACGAAATCATCGCCGGCCAACACGACATGGAATTTCCGCTGGTGGTCTGGCAGACCGGTTCCGGCACGCAGACCAACATGAACCTGAACGAGGTTCTGGCCAACCGCGCCTCCGAACTGCTCGGCGGCGAGCGCGGCCAGAAACGCCTGGTGCATCCGAACGACGACGCCAACAAGGGACAGTCCTCGAACGATGTGTTTCCGACGGCGATGCACGTCGCGGCGCTAGGCGCGCTGAACGAAAAACTGTTGCCGGCCCTGAAGCGCTTGCGCGATACGCTGTCCGCCAAGTCGAAGTCCTTCGACGAAATCGTCAAGATCGGCCGTACTCATCTCCAGGACGCGACGCCGCTTACGCTGGGCCAGGAATTGTCCGGGTATGTTTCTCAGCTCGATCACGGGATCGCCCATGTACTGGCGTCGCAGACGCATCTCAGCGAACTCGCGCTCGGCGGTACCGCAGTCGGTACCGGCCTCAACGCCCATCCGGAATTCGGTGCGCGCGTGGCGAAAGAACTGGCGAAATCCACCGGATTGCATTTCGTTCCGGCGCCCAACAAGTTCGAAGCGCTCGCCGCCAACGATGCGCTGGTGCACGCCCACGGCGCGCTGAAGACGGTGGCGGCTTCATTGATGAAGATCGCCAATGACATCCGCTGGCTGGCGTCCGGTCCGCGCAGCGGCATCGGCGAATTGCGCATTCCCGAGAACGAACCGGGCAGTTCGATCATGCCGGGCAAGGTCAATCCCACCCAATCCGAAGCGCTGACCATGTTGTGCTGCCAGGTACTCGGCAACGACGTCGCCGTCAACATCGGCGGCGCCATGGGAAATTTCGAACTCAACGTGTTCAAGCCGCTGATCATCCATAATTTCCTGCAGAGCGTCCGCCTGCTCTCCGACGGCGCGGTGAGCTTCAACGACAACTGCGCCGTCGGCATCGAGCCGAACAGGGAACGGATCGAACAGATGCTGGGCCAGTCGTTGATGCTGGTGACCGCACTCAATCCCCACATCGGCTACGACAAGGCCGCCGAGATCGCCAAGAAGGCTTACAAAGAAGGCACGACGCTGAAGGAAGCCGCACTCGCGCTCGGCTACGTTACCGCCGAACAGTTTGACCAGTGGGTGCGGCCCGAAGACATGGTTGGAAAACCAAAAGGCAATTAGCCACAGAGGTCACAGAGAAATGCAAGAATCCCAATGAGTGCTGAACAGCAACCGTGGCGGGTGCGCGTCTAAAGTAAAACTTGCATCGCTTACCATCACATCTTGTTTTCCTCTGTGTCCTCTGTGACCTCTGTGGCAAAAAGCGGTTTTTGATTCATGCACCCAGACAGTGAATTGGCAAAACTGATGGCGCAGTTTCCCCACGCCGGCAAGCTCGAATGGATCGGCATTCGCGCGGAGCGCCGTGCGCCGGTGGCGACGCTGGAGCAGGTCGAAGCAATTTCCGGTTACGGCCTGGCGGGAGATCACTACGCGTCGAAATCCAACGGCAAGCGCCAGGTCACGCTGATCCAGGCTGAGCATCTCGAAGCGGTGGCGAAGATTCTCGGCAGATCCGAAGTGCGCGCCGACGGGGTGCGTCGTAACCTGCTGGTGTCCGGCATCAACCTTTACGCCCTGCGCGATCGCAAATTCCGCATCGGCGGCGTACTGCTGGAAGGCAGCGGCCCGTGCGATCCCTGCTCGCGGATGGAAGAAGTGCTCGGCACAGGCGGCTACAACGCCATGCGCGGACACGGCGGCATTACTGCGCGCATTCTCGAAGGCGGCGTACTCAAGGTCGGACAATCCCTCGAACCGCTATAGACATCACCAGAAATTGAATCAAGTAGTACGGGTGATTTTCAATCTTTCGCCTTTCGCCTCTCGCCTCTGCGGCGCGTTAGCGCCGCTCGAGCGATTCCAGCGGTACCGTCTCCCAGTCGAATTCCTCGCCCATCGGCTTGATGCCGGCTGTCAGCCGTGCTTTGGCGATGATTTCCATTGCCGGAGTTTCCCGGTGCACCCAGCAATAGCGGCGGGCATCGTCCACCATGCCTCCAATGATTTGCTTCTGCATTTCGGTCAGCGATACGCCGCGAAGATCGGCGGAGAGCTGTTGCAGTTGTTGCTGGCAATCCGCACGCGCGGTAACGGCCAGGGTGAACATCGAGCCGATGGCGATGCACAAGAGCGGGCGGTGCCGGAAAAGCAGAAAATTCGATAGGCCGGTCATCGATGTGGAATGGTCGCGCACGTCGCCGGAGTTAAAATAGCCCATCTCATGAATACTACTCCGCCCTAAGTGCCTGGATCAGACGTCGTCAGGGATTCGCCATACAGTCGCGCCTGGCTCATGGAACGCCTGCAGGGCCAGGCTATGTTGCAGGACGACGCGAATTTTCCGCCATACGTCCATCCGCCCGGGCACAAGCCGGTGTCCGCGGCCGTACTGGTGCCTATCGTCAATCGGCCGGCTGGCCTGACGCTGATGTTTACCGAGCGTACGGCGCATTTGCACGACCACGCCGGCCAGATCAGCTTTCCCGGTGGAAGGGTCGACGAGGGCGATTCCGACCGGATCGCCACGGCGTTGCGCGAAGTGGAGGAAGAAACCGGCCTGAATCCATCGCGCGTGGAAATCATCGGTCGCCTCCCGGACTACGACATTCCCACGGGATTTCGCGTGACGCCGGTCGTCGGCTGGGTGGAGCCGCCGTTCGAACTGAAGCCGGATCCTTTCGAAGTGGCCGATGTTTTCGAAGTGCCGCTCGGATTTTTTCTCGATCCCGCCAACCATCAGCGCCATAGCGACATGAAGAATGGCCGCGTTCGCCACTACTATTCGATGCCTTACGGAAAGCACAACATCTGGGGAGCCACGGCGGGCATGTTGCACAGCCTTTACCGGATACTGACCGCGGAGCCCGCGTGATGAGCAGGGAAAAGGCGCCGGTAACGGCCGCGATACGCGATCTGCGTGCCAACCAGGTCGAATTCACCGATCACCTTTATGAGTACGAGGAAAAGGGCGGTACCGCCGTATCCGCCCGCGAACTCGGTGTGCCCGAGCACGCCGTAGTGAAGACGCTGGTCATGGAAGACGAAGACAGGAATCCCCTCATCGTGCTGATGCACGGCGACCGGAAGGTTTCCACCAGGGAACTGGCAAGAATTATCGGCGTCAAGACCATTTCCCCTTGCAATCCCGATACGGCGAACCGACATTCCGGTTACGTGGTCGGCGGCACCTCGCCGTTCGGCACGCGCAAGAAGATGCCGGTCTATATGGAAGAGACCATCCTGGAGTTGCCGATGATCTATATCAACGGCGGCAAGCGGGGGTATTTGGTGGGTATTGTGCCGGGGGAGGTCGTGCGCGTCCTTGGGCCGAAGTTGGTGAAAGTGGGAATAAAAGAAACGTGAATGTCGTGAATGCCGTGAATATCGTGAATGTCGGAACAACACTGGGGGTTGAACACTGTAAATCAGTCAGCAGCCCCGTCATTTCTGTTGTCAATGGGTTGACCCCGAATTTACGAACTTCGATATTCACGTCATTCACGACATTCACGACTTTCCAATGATTGAACTCACGACGCTCGCGCTGTTCGTTCTTGCCGGCTGGTTCTGGCTGGACAGCCTGCGCGCGCGGGATGTTGCCCTCGACGGCGCCCGCAGGGCCTGCGAAGCCGAGGGCGTGCAACTGCTCGACTGGACGGTCGCCATGAAGAAGATCCGGCTCGGACGCGATGACGAAGGGCGCAGCGGTTTGCAGCGCACTTACGAATTCGAATTCAGCGATACCGGCAATAACCGCATCGGAGGCTCGGTCACGGTAATTGGCCGGCAGTTGCTGGCCCTGCATCTTCCGGTCATTGCGGCGCCGTCCTCCAACGTCAACCGGCTTCACTAAACGCAACAGAAAGAGATTTAGATCCGCTCGCCCCTCGCGATAGCGCTAGCCCCTTTTCCGTCTTTGCCACAACACCATGCCGATCCGGATCGCCGACGCAATCGTATAGACCAGCAGAATCGGATAAATCAGCAGCAAATCGACGCGGATATTGCATTCCCCGCTGCATAGCACGCGGATCTGCATCAGGTACTCATAGATGCCGTAGATGATCCACAGCACTCCGGTGACCAGGGCCAGCCGGGTTCGCGTCAACCTGAAGCACGCGACGATCAGCAAGCCGAACACGACGGCGAACAGGGGAATGCCCAATATCTTCAGAAAATGGCCCTCCGAATGAAAATGCCGGCGAGTAGTTCGTGCGACTTATAGCCCGGATTCCCCCGCGATCTCAAGGCTTTCGCGAAGGCATCGCTGGCCCTGCGAAAAGCCTTGTGGCATCATGACTTTAACGTCAAGCGGCAGGGAGGGATATGAGCAACGAACAACACGCGCAGGAAATTGTAATGTTGCGCGCGGAAATTGAAATGCTGATGAGCGAACGGCAGGCACTGCTGCGCGCCACGGGCGCCGCCGCGGTATTTGTCGCAAATCTCGACAGCGAATCGTTGCCGGAAGACACGTACGCGGTTGCCGATATTCTCGCCCACGCGCTCAATGACCTTACCGAAGACACTTTGCGCGATGCGCTCGAGCTGGTCCGGCCTACAATTGAATCCGCCCGGGCAGAGCAGAAAGAACAATAACGGCGGCGTACGGTCCGGTTTCCCCGGACGGGCTTCAAGTTGGACAATCCATCCTCTTTCCCAGCCAAGATAGGCCTGATCCTGACAGGCGGCGGCGCACGTGCCGCCTATCAGGTCGGATTCCTGCGCGCCGTATCGCACATGCTTCCGCGCGGAGCCCCCAATCCGTTCAAGATCATCTGCGGTACTTCGGCGGGAGCCGTCAATGCGGCGGCGCTCGCATCCAACGCGACCGATTTCCACCGTGCGGTGCGCCAGATGCTGCTGATCTGGAAATACTTCCACGTCGACCAGGTCTATCGGTCCGACGTGCTGGGCGTATTCGGCACCGGCATGCGCTGGTTCATGGCAATGTTGATGGGCGGGCTTGGCAAGAACAATCCCAGCTCCCTGCTGGACAACACGCCACTCTCGGAATTGCTGCGGGCACGCCTCGATCTTGCTGGCATTCGCCGCAGCATCGATGCCGGCGCGCTTTACGCGTTGTCGATCACGGTATCGGGTTACTCTTCCGGGCAATCGGTGAGTTTCTTCCAGGGTGTCCCGGGACTGCCCGGTTGGCAGCGGGCGCGGCGGATCGGCATTCCGGAAATCATCGACTTCGAGCACCTGCTGGCCTCCAGCGCGTTGCCTTTCATATTTCCCGCGGTGCCGCTGCGGCGCGAATTCTTCGGCGATGGCAGCATGCGCCAGATCGCCCCGATCAGCCCCGCACTGCACCTGGGCGCCGATCGCGTGGTTGTCATCGGCGTGGGTCGCCAGATGCATTACTCGGCTCCGCAGCGGGTGCAGATGAGCAGTTATCCGTCGCTTGCGCAGATCGCGGGGCACGCGCTGAACAGCATTTTCCTCGACAGCCTGGAAGTCGACATCGAACGTCTGCAGCGCATCAACAAGACGATCAGCCTGATTCCGCGCGCGGAGCGCGACAAACACAACGTGCAGTTGCGCGAAGTCGACGTCCTGGTGATTTCGCCAAGCGAGGAAATCGATCGCATCGCGGCACGCTATTGGCGCGAACTGCCGCGCTCGATCCGCTTTCTGTTGCGCGGGCTCGGTGCGGCACGCACCGGCGGCGCCACGCTGACGAGCTATCTGCTGTTCGAGCCGGCCTATTGCCGCGCGCTGATCGCGCTGGGCTACAAGGATACGATGGCGAGGCGGGATGAAGTTCTGAAGTTCATCGCGGGCGCTCCACTACTGCCCTCTGCCTCGCAAGGCGCAGAGGGAGCCATCAAGGATGATGTCTGAAACGGCGAAGCCACTAGACTTTTGCTAGCCCCTAGCCCCTAGCCCCTAGCCCCTAGCCCCTAGCCCCTAGCCCCTAGCCCCTAGCCCCTCATCCTTTCACATCGAATCCGAGGATCTCGTTCGCCTTGATGACCGCGTCCGCGATTTCCTCCGTCGTCACGCGCTTGGTCATCGCGCGGTTGCGGATGAGGTCATAGGCTTCCTCTTCCGACATATGCCGCGATGTCATCAGGATCGCCTTGGCTTTGGCGATCTTGCGCTGCGCGGTCAGTCTTTGCTCCAGGCGCACCACGTATTTTTCGCGGGTGCGCGACTTTTCCGCCTGACTCACCGCTACGGCTATGGCAGTCAGAAGGCCGAAGGATTTCACGGGTGAGGCGATCACGCTGAAAGCGTTCAACTGCAGCACCGCCTCGACGATGACCGGATTTTCGTAGGTCACCACCGGAATCACCGGTGGGGAGCCCTCGCGCCGCAGCCAGGGCAGGTCCATCGACAGAATTTCCGGGCGCATCGCGAAGAACACCAGGTCCGCCTCCTCCGGCAGCTTGTCGAGCGGCGGCCAGAAGGCCTTGACCTGACAGCCGATGCGGCCGAGCTGGCCGATCAGTTCCTGGCCGTCCTGGTCGTCCGGATGGAAAACCACGACGCGCAGCGATCGCAGCTCGCGCAATAGCCGTGAGGTCCCGCCGCTTTTCATTTCACGAACCTAGCGCGAGTGAGCCTGAACCCGTGCCGACCAGTCCTGCAGGGTGTGCGACACGAGGTAGGGATCGGGACGCACCCAGTGGCGGGCCTCTTCGATGATGTCGAACTGGCCGTTCGCGGTCGCCCTGCCGATGCGCGGACGCAGATAGGTGTGATGGTTGTGTTCGTCGATGCGAACCTTGCCTTGCGGCGCGGCGAACTCCGATCCGGGCAGCGCGCGCAACAGATCCGGCACGCTGTCACAGTTCATTCGCCGCATCGCGCTTGCGAGCAAGTGAGCCTGGAAATAAGCCGCTTCCCAGCACTGGTTGGTCACGATGTCGTTGCCGAAACGGGCCTTGCAGCGGGCAACGCACAGGCGGTTCTCGTCGGTGGCGATCGACTGGAAATAGGGTGCGGAGGTGATATGGCCCTCGGCGATGTCCGCGCCCATCTGTTTTATTTCCGCTTCGCAGGTTGTCAGGCTCGCGATCGGCATGTCGGCCGGATCGAGTTTGAGTTGCGCGTAGGCTCGATGCAGCAACGCGGTGCCGTCGCCTACGACAGTGGAGAAAATGAAATCTGGCGCCGCCTGCTTGATTTTTTTCGCCACCGCCAGGTAATCCTCCCACGGGGCGTCCAGCGGCAGATACGTTTCGCCGACTTTTTCCCCGCCGCGCTCCAGGATCAGGTCGCTCATGATGCGGTTGGATTCGTACGGATAGATGTAGTCGGAACCGACCATGAATACGCGCGAACCGAATTCACGCAGCATGAATTCCGCGAGCTGGACGCTGTTCTGGTTCGGCGCGGCCCCGGTATAGATGACATTGCGCGAGTACTCGAACCCCTCGTAGAGCGTCGGGTACATCAGCAGCGCATTCCATCGCTCCACCACCGGAATCACGGCCTTGCGCGTGCTGGACATGTAGCAGCCGAGGATGACGTGCACGCGATCTTCCAGGATCAGTTTCTCGGCGAGCGCGGCGAACTTTGCGGGACGCGAAGCCGGATCGTAGCTGACTGCCTGCAATTCGCGTCCGTTGATGCCGCCGGCGTCGTTGACCTCCTGGATCGCCAGCAGCGTGCCCATGCGTTCGGATTCTTCGATTACCGAGGTGACGCCGGTTTCCGAGAACAGGACGCCGACGCGGATCGGTTCGGTGGACTTGGTGGATTTCATCATCTCTGGTGTCAAATTTTTCCAGCGCGGTCTTGCGACCCGCGCGTTGTTCGGATTGTCCAATGCGGCCTGGCTGAACGCGGAGTGACGGCGCATCTTCGCCGGGTCACGCATGGCAACACGCCACGCACGATGGAAACGAATGGCCGGAACGCGAAGCCGTGCCGCAAGCGGCGCGCCGATGCCTCCTTGCATCGGTCCGATATTTGTAGAACTCGTATTTTGGCGGGCGATCCTGCACGCGATCGCTTTTTGTTGCCGCCATTGGTCGAGCAAGTCCCGGACCCGCGGGGACGACGCGCTCGCTTCGCGGCTCTTTGGGCGTACCTCACCCTCCGCAAACCGGACAAATATAAAGCAGGCTCATGGCCGCGTCTCCTGTTTGTCCAAGTTGGTGCCGTTGCACCGCAATATGCACCGGATGCGTGCGACGTCGCGAAGAGAGTTCGGGTACACGCAGTGCAGCAAGACCGGGTTCGACGGCTTGTCAGGTCCCCGCAACTATTTGGCGAATACCTTTCTATTCAGTCTCGTTTGGCCTGTTTTTCGCGATGTTGTTGAGGTCGAATTAATTTCGGTTGCGGGATTGGCCCTGATTTTGCAATATGGTTATCGCGTTTAGGGCATATAGAAATAGAAACGCGTCGAGAATCTCGACCGGGGGAACCCCGGTGAACGAGAAATCATGGGACAACAATTCCTGGCCGCGACAAGGACGTCGCGATCGGGACAGGCATAGAAGCCCACAGGACGGATTTTCATCCGCCCTGTGGGCTTTTTTTCGCCGTCGCCGAACGGCTGCATACCTCAAGGGGAAAGGGAAGACATGAAGTTCAACAGAAGACAGTTCATCAAGAGCGCAGCGGCAGTCACGACCGTCGCGGCGTTGCCCGGCGCGCCGTTCATCCGTTCAGCGGCAGCGGCGGACACCATCAAGGTCGGCATCCTGCATTCATTGACCGGAACCATCGCCATCGCCGAGGCTTCGGTGGTGGACGCGGAAAAACTCGCGATCGATGAAATCAATGCGGCCGGCGGCGTAATGGGCAAAAAACTGGAGGTCATCGTCGAGGATGGCGCCAGCGATTGGCCGACTTTTGCTGAAAAGGCGCGCAAACTGCTGGAGAAGGATCAGGTTGCGGCGATCTTCGGTTGCTATACCTCGGCTTCGCGTAAAGCCGTCTTGCCGGTCATGGAGCGCTACAAGGGCCTGCTCTACTACCCGACGTATTACGAAGGCCTCGAAATGTCGCCGAACATCATGTACACGGCGCAGGAAGGCACGCAGTCGGCCATCGCATCGCTGGACTGGCTGTACAAGAACAAGGGCAAGAGCTTCTACCTGATCGGCTCCGATTACATCTGGCCGCGCACTATGAACAAGCTGGCCAACCTGCACCTGAAGAAGATCGGCGCGAAGGTTGTGGGCGAAAGCTATTACCCGCTCGGCTCCATCGAGTTCGCTTCCGAAATCAACAAGATCAAGGCCGCCAAGCCGGATGTGATCTGGAGCACGGTCGTCGGTGGTTCCAACGTCGCGTTCTACAAGCAGTTGAACGCCGCCGGCATTACTGGCAAGACGCAGGCACTGTGTGCGATGGCGGTATCCGAGGAAGAAGCATCCGGCATCGGCCCGGAAAACCTCGAAGGCTTCATGTCATGCATGGGCTATTTCCAGAGCGTGAAGAATGCGGCGAACGAAAAGTTCGTCAAGGCGTTCAAGGCCAAGTACGGCGCCAACCGCGTCGTCGGCGATACCATGGAATGCGGCTACATCTCGGTCTATCTGTGGAAGATGGCGGTGGAAAAAGCCAAGAGCATCGACGTGCCGGCAGTCGTGGCCGCTTCCTCTGACCTGGCGATGGATGCACCGGAAGGCAAAATCCATTTCCACAAATCCAACCACCATCTGTGGAAGCATGCCCGCATCGGCACGTTCAGGAAGGATGGTCAGATCGACATGATTTACGAGTCGCCGCTGATCGAGCCGAACCCTTTCGCCAAGATTTGACCGGAGCCAGGATCCGATCTCGTAACAAGCAGTGTTTCGTCTGTCTTCCGCGCCCGGTGTGAAATCCGGGCACGGAAAGACCGGCGGATTCCAGGTTGCTTTCGACGGGGAACCGGTTCCCGAATGACCTTCGACATTTTTCTGATGCAGGCCTTCAACGGCCTGAGCCTGTCCACCATCCTGGTGCTGATGGCGCTCGGCCTGGCCATCGTGTTCGGCCTGATGGGCGTAATCAACATGGCTCATGGAGAGCTCATGGCCATGGGGGCGTACACGACCTACGCGACCGCGTTGTTCTTCGAGAAATTCATGCCGGCGCTGAAGGACATCTACTTTCTGATCGGCATTGTGCTGGCGTTCGCCGTGACCTTCGTATTCGGCTTCGCGCTCGAGCGTGGGTTGATCCGTTTCCTGTACAAGAGGCCGCTGGACACCATGCTGGCGACCTGGGGCCTGAGCCTGATCCTGCAGCAGGTGTTTCGCCACGTGTTCGGGCCCAAGGAAGTCGGCGTCCCAACAGTGAGTTGGTTGCAGGGTGGATGGGCACCGGCTGCGATTCCCGGCGCGTCGTTTCCGCTGAGCCGCATATTCATCATCGCGCTCGCGCTGCTGGTCACGTTCGGCGTGTACCTGTTGCTGTTCCGCACGCGCTGGGGCTTGCGCATCCGTGCGGTAACCCAAAATCGCGCGATGGCCGGTGCCGCCGGCATCAATACCGAACGCGTCGATGCGCTGACATTTGCGCTCGGCTGCGGCCTCGCCGGCATCGCGGGCAGTTCGTTCACCATGCTCGCTTCGACCGGTCCGGTGACGGGCCAACAGTATGTCGTCGATACGTTCATCGTCGTCGTGTTCGGGGGCGTCGAAAGCTTGCTCGGCACGCTGTTGTCCGCGACGATCATCGGCGAACTGCAATCGACTTTTGAGTTCCTGATGACCGGCTCGATGGCCAAGGCCTCGATCCTGCTGCTGGTGATCGTCGCGCTGTACTTCCGGCCGAACGGTCTGTTTGCGTCGAAAGTGAGGAGATGAGTTGAGTAACGGAGCCAGCGCGGTAAACGGCACGGCACGCAGCGCGGTGGCTCGCCGCACACCGGTCGAATGGCTGCGGCTGCTGGGCCTGCCGATCCTCGGACTGATGCTGGTCCTGGTGCCGCTCGTGCTATCCGAATTCCGCCTGAACCTGCTGGCGAAATACCTGTGCTTCGCTTTCCCCGCGATCGGCATCGTGCTGATCTGGGGTTACGGCGGCATCTTGAGCCTCGGCCAGGGCATCTTCTTCGGCCTGGGCAGCTACATGATGGCGATGTACCTGAAACTGGAGTCGACCACCAGCGACAGTTCGGCGCAAGCCTTGTCCGAATTCTTCGGCTCCAGCCTGCCGGACTTCATGGTCTGGAACAGCGTCGATGCGTTGCCGTGGTGGTGGGAGCCCTTCCACTCCTTCTGGTTCACGTTGCCGGCCATCATCATCCTGCCGGCCTTCATCGCTTTCGTGCTGGCCTATCTCAATTTCCGCAAGCGTGTCGGCGGCGTCTATTTCTCGATCATCACGCTCGCGCTCTCGGCCATCATGTCCATCGTCATCATCGGCCAGCAAGGCGTGACCGGCGGCGTCAACGGCATTACGGATTTCAAGACCTTCTTCGGCATCAGCTTCGAAGCGCAGGGCGTGCGCACCGGCTTGTATTTCGCGACTATCCTGCTTCTGCTCGTTGCACTGGTCGCCTCGCGTTTCATCATCAGCAGCCGGCTCGGCAAGATCCTCGTCGCCATACGCGACCGCGAAGACCGCGTGCGCTTTTCCGGATACGACCCGGCGATGTTCAAGGGATTCATCTTTGCCGTTGCGGCGGTGCTGTCTTCGATCGGCGGCGCGCTGTTCACACTGCAGATCGGACTCGCTTCGCCTTCGCTGGTGGGTATCGTGCCTTCGATCGAAATGGTGATCTATGCGGCCGTAGGCGGGCGCCTGTCGCTGATCGGTGCCGTCTATGGTGCAATTCTGGTGGGGGCGGGCAAGACGTTCTTCTCGGAAAATTTTGTCGAGTACTGGCTTTATTTCATCGGCGGACTGTTCATGCTCGTGGTCATCTTCCTGCCCGAAGGCCTGGCAAGCCTCCTGGGCAAGATCAAGGGCGGCAGGAACGCAGGCACGGGGGCACGGCAGTGAGCGGGCTCATCCTCTCGGTCGAGGACCTCACCGTTTCCTTCGATGGCTTCAAGGCCGTCGATGGCCTGAATTTCTATGTCGAGGAAGAGGAATTGCGCGTCGTCATCGGCCCCAACGGTGCGGGCAAGACGACGCTGCTGGACATGATCTGCGGCAAGACCAAGCCGAGCAGTGGTTCCATTAAATTCAAGAACCGCCAGCTCACCAGCATGATCGAATACCAGATCACGCGCGCCGGCGTGGGACGAAAATTCCAGAATCCTTCTGTCTACGAAGACCTCACGGTGCTGGAGAATCTGGAGATTTCGTATCCGAAAAAGCGCAATGTGTTCGGCTCGCTGTTCTTCCGGCGCGCACCCGAGATCGTGGACAAGATCGAAAGCGTTGCGCGCCAGATCTACCTGGACGAGCAACTCGAAACCAAGGCCGGCCTGCTTTCGCATGGCCAGAAGCAGTGGCTCGAAATCGGCATGCTGCTGATGCAGGACCCGGAACTGATGCTGCTCGATGAACCGGTGGCCGGCATGAGCGCGCGCGAGCGCGAACAGACCGCGGACCTGCTCAAGCGCATTGCCAAAGGCCGTTCGATGGTCGTCATCGAGCACGACATGGCTTTCGTGAGGCTGATTGCGCAGAAAGTCACCGTGCTCCACCAGGGAAAATTGCTCGCTGAAGGCACGATGGATCAGGTGCAGAACGACGAGCGCGTCATCGATGTTTACTTAGGTCACTGACATTCTTTCGAACCGCGCTTACCGCAGGGGACGCGGAGGACGCAGAGGAAAACGTGAAAAGTACAATGCAGCGACGAGTCCCGGATTTGGCCATGGATGCGATCATGTGGGGGGTTCCCACTTCATCGTCGAGTTTTGCCTGCTGTATTGCCTTTTCCTCCGCGTCCTCTGCGGTGAGGGTGGATTTAGCAGGCGATAGCAATGCTTGAAGTGCAAAATCTGAACGTCTACTACGGCGACAGCCACGTGATCCGCAATGTCGGTTTCGCGGTCGGCGAGCGGGAAACGCTCGCCATCATGGGCCGCAACGGCATGGGCAAGACCACGCTGCTCAAGTCACTGGTCGGCTTGTTGCCGGCGCGCAGCGGCAACGTGGCGCTGGACGGCAAGCCGCTGCTCGGCAGGAAAAGCTACGAGCGGGTGGCGGCGGGGCTGGCCTATGTGCCGCAGGGCCGCATGATTTTTCCCTATCTCACTGTCGAGGAGAACATCCTGTCGGGCATGGAGAACATGCCGGACAAGATCGTTCCCCAGTTCGTCTACGATACTTTTCCGGTTTTGCACGAGATGCGCGACCGCAAGGGCGGCAATCTGTCCGGCGGACAGCAGCAGCAGCTCGCCATCTCCCGCGCGCTGGTGTCGAACCCGAAAGTGCTGATCCTCGACGAGCCGACCGAAGGCATCCAGCCGTCGATCATCAAGGACATCGCCAAGACGCTCAATCGCCTGAAGACCGAACGCAACTTCTCGATGGTGGTGTCGGAGCAGGTGCTGTGGTTCACGCAGGAAATCGCCGACCGCTTCCTGATCATAGAGAAGGGGGAGTTCGTTTACGAAGACGTCAAAGAGCGGGTCGACACCGCCAAGATTCACGCATTTCTTACTGTATAGAACGGAAATGCAGAACGGAATGTCACCACAGAGGCACAGAGGGCACCCCCCCTCACCCCAACCCTCTCCCCCCAACAACCGGGTGGAGAGGCTCCTTCTCCGCCCAGGGGAGGAACTCCGTCGACACGGCGTTGGCGGAGCCATCCGGGGCGGGAGACGGGGCATGGCGCGCTTCCCGCGGACGGGTGATTCCATCACTAACGTGTCCGCGCGCCCGGGGGATGAGGTGATTTCCTCTGTGCTCTGTGGTGAAAATAAGCATTTAATGGTAGTTACGAAGTAAACAGGAAGATGGGCGGAAGCCCGCGGTAGTTGCGCAGCCCGACTGCGTTAGTGGGAGCGAAGGTTTCACGATAAATGAAGACAAGGAGATCGAATCATGATGCACGGTGATATTTCGAGCAGCAAGGACTGTGTCGGCGTTGCGGTCGTCAACTACAAGATGCCGCGGATGCACACCAAGAAAGAGGTGCTGGAAAACGCGAAGAAGATCGGCGAGATGATCAAGGGCATGAAGGTCGGGCTGCCGGGCATGGACCTGGTGATTTTCCCGGAGTACAGCACGCACGGGATCATGTACGACAGCAAGGAAATGTACGATACGGCCGCCACCTGCCCGGGCGAGGAAACCGACATATTTGCCGCCGCCTGCCGCGAAGCCAAGGTATGGGGCGTGTTCTCGCTGACCGGTGAAAGGCACGAGGAGCATCCGAACAAGGCGCCGTACAACACCCTGATCCTCATGAACGACAAGGGCGAGATCGTGCAGAAGTATCGCAAGATCATGCCCTGGGTGCCGATCGAAGGCTGGTATCCCGGCAATTGCACTTACGTGTCCGAAGGCCCGAAAGGCCTGAAGGTGTCGCTGATCATCTGCGACGACGGCAACTACCCGGAAATCTGGCGTGATTGTGCGATGAAAGGCGCGGAGTTGATCGTGCGCTGCCAGGGCTACATGTATCCGGCCAAGGATCAGCAGGTGATCATGGCCAAAGCCATGGCCTGGGCCAACAACGTCTACGTCGCGGTGGCGAATGCGGCCGGCTTCGACGGCGTGTATTCCTACTTCGGCCATTCCGCGATCATCGGTTTCGACGGCCGCACACTCGGCGAATGCGGCGAAGAGGATTACGGCATCCAGTACGCGGCACTGTCGAAGTCGCTGATCCGCGATGCGCGCAAGAACATGCAATCGGAGAACCACCTGTTCAAGCTGCTGCACCGCGGCTACACCGGCCTGATCAATTCGCACGAAGGCGACAAGGGCGTCGCCGCCTGCCCGTACGACTTCTACAAGAAGTGGATCACGGATCCGGATGCCACGCGCGAGATGGTGGAGGCAATCACCCGGACCACCGTCGGTACCGACGAGGCGCCGATCCCCGGTATTCCGAACAAGAAGGAGCCGGCGCACCGCTGAAGGCCGGAGTCGTCACGCCGGACTGCGCTTGCGCAGTCCGGTTATCCACGGCTGAATTGTCATGCTGAAACTCGACAACATCATCGGCGCGGCCACGGATCCGGCCATCGCCGAACGGCTTCACCGTCTCGGACATCACGGCAAGGTCGAGTACCTGTCGCTGTCCAGCGAGGACACGCAACGCCACCGGATGCGGGCCTCGACCGATACCGGTACCGAATGTGCGGTCGTCCTCGATCGCGCCCAGAAGTTGTTCAACGGAGCGGTACTGATGCTGACCGACGAGCGGGCGGTGGTGGTGCGCATGCGCGAAACCGAATGGCTGACGCTGGCGCCGCGCGATACCGCTTGCGCCCTGGAACTGGGTTATTTCGCCGGCAACATGCACTGGGCCGTGCGCTTCGAAGGCGCCTGGTTGCGCATTGCGTTGCAAGGGCCGCCCGACCGCTATCTGGAGCGGTTGCAGCCGTTCATTGAAGACGGCAGGGCGAGGCAGATCGGCAATGCCTGAACCTCACAGCCTGCTGGGCGCATTGCAATACGCCGACAGCTTCTTTCCCAGCGGCAGCATCGCCTTTTCCTGGGGGCTGGAAACGTTGCGTGCCGATGGCGAAATCGCCTCGCCGGATCAGGTCGCGCAATTCCTCGAGGGGCAGCTTGCCCATCGCTGGGCCACCTTCGATGCGCCCGTGCTCGTTGCAGCCATGCGCGCTGGCGGCAGATTCGATCGCCTGGCGGACCTCGACGATCTCGCCGAGGCGATGACGTTGGCCACCGAATTGCGCGATGGCTCGCGCCGCGCCGGCGCGTCGCTGCTGAAAGTCCACACCGGACTGGGTACGCCGGGAGCCGCCGACTATCGCCAGGCAATCGCGCAGCGCAAGGCACGTGGACATCTGCCGGTCGTGCAAGGCCTGCTGTGGAATGCGACCGGATTATCCGAAGAAGCCTGCCGGGCGGTATCCGCTCACACATTGTGTACCGGCATCGTCGGCGCCGCGCTGCGCCTGGGGCTGATCGGCCATCTCGACGCGCAGAAAATTTTGCTGCAGGTCAGACCGGTTCTGGTGGAACTCCTGCAGTTGCCTGTGGGAGATGCCGTGGAGTTGTACGCCTACACGCCGCATGCCGAAATCGCCGCGATGCGACATGAAGTGCAGGACTCACGACTGTTTGCGAACTGACACCGCATCACCTCACCCCAGCCCTCTCCCCCTACTAGGCGGAGAGGGAGCGAAGGGCACGGTGGACCTCCGTGCCAGATGAGTGGTCGGGACTGCGGTGACAATCTTCAAATGAAAGACAACAATTGAATTACCTCTTAATCAAATACGACCACAGGGCACCCTCTCCGCCTCAGGGGGAGAGCGTATCGCAGACACGGCGTTGGCGGAGCCATCCGGGGCGGGAAGCGATACCGAAGCGCGCTACCCGCAAACGGCCGATTTTATCGGTAACGAGTCCGCGCGCTGGGGGTGAGGTGGTGGCATGTTACTGACTCCAACAGAACTGGAACGACTGACGATCTACACCGCGGCGGAGCTTGCGCGGAAGCGACGCACCAAGGGGCTCAAGCTCAATTATCCCGAGGCCACCGCGATCATTGCCGATGAAATTCTCGAAGGCGCACGCGAGGGCCGCTCCGTCGCCGATTTGATCGGCTATGGTTCGACCATCCTGAACATGGACGACGTCATGCCCGGCGTGGCCGATTTGATGCCGGTGTTGCAGGTCGAGGCAACTTTCCCGGACGGCACCAAGCTCGTGACCGTCCATGATCCGATTCGCCCAGGCAAACAGAAGAAGGACGCCAGGGCAGTCGTGCCCGGCGAGATCTTTACGCCGGAGGGTGAGATCGAACTCAACGTCGGCCGCAGGAAAGCCGTCATAAAGGCGGTCAACACCGGTGATCGCCCGATCCAGATCGGCAGCCACTATCATTTCTTCGAAGCGAACAAGGCACTCGATTTCGATCGAGCCGCCTCGTTCGGCATGCACCTCGATATTCCCGCCGGCACCGCCGTGCGTTTCGAGCCCGGCGAAGCCAAGGAAGTCACGCTCGCGAGCTTCGGCGGAAGCGGAGAAATATTCGGATTGAACAATCTGACGGACGGGACGACGAAGGGGGAGAGCGCCAAGGCGAAAGCGTTGGCGAAAGCAAAGGCCGGAGGCTTCAAAGGGGCGTGACAGAGGTGTTGGGTGCTGCACGTAGAGGAAAGAGGTGAGAGGAAAGAGGTGAGAGGAAAGGTAAAGACGAGTACTGGGTGCTGCGTACTGAGTGCTGAGTAAAAGCCGTAAGCCCTAGAGCGTTTGCCGTTGTCCCCTTTTGGCGCGCTGAGCAGCTCGACTCGACAAGGGGTTGTCGGCGAGGACTGTGCGCCTGTCGACACGTTAAGCGCAGCTCCGTTTGCGGGAGCAGGTGCCGAGACTCGGTCCACCAATGTCAGTACAGGCGCCCGTGACTCGGATTCCGCCCCAGCTTACGCCCGCCGGGAACCGAGTCAGTCCCATGGCAGGGCACGTTGTGCGTGCCCTGCCAGGTCGAGTTCCGCAGCTGCCTTGTCGAGTCAGGCAGCGCAGGGTTACCTCGTGAACACGAGGCGCGACATCAGGGCGGCCTTCTTTTGGTTCCTTTTCTTGGCCGCGCAAGAAAAGGAGCTAGCCGCCGGGCTACCCCCGGCACGCTTTTGAATTAGATACACGAGATGAACTGAATCTCACAAGGAAACCAGCATGGCCAGAATGACCCGCAAAGAATACGCCGCAATGTACGGCCCGACCAAGGGCGATGCGGTCCGCCTGGGCGACACCTCGCTGCTCGCGGAAATCGAGCACGACTACGCGATCCCGGGCGACGAGTGCCTGCACGGCGGCGGCAAGACCTTGCGCGACGGCATGGGCCTGAAATCCGGTTACACCGCGGCTCAAGGTTCGCTCGACATGCTGATCTGCAACGCGACGATCATCGATCCCGTGCTCGGCATCATCAAGGGCGACATCGGCATCAAGGACGGCAAGATCGTCGCCATCGGCAAGGCCGGCAATCCGGAAGTCATGGATGGCGTGCACCCGAAGCTGGTGTGCGGTGTGTCGACCACGGTGCGCGATGCGGAAGGCCTGATTGCGACCCCGGGTGGCATCGACGTGCACGTGCATTTCGATTCGGCGCAACTCTGCGAACACGCGATTGCCTCGGGATTGA
>WNFM01337298.1_pt1 | contig 34806 bp, 30 predicted proteins | sample 5400271 | NCBI WGS metagenome assembly WNFM01 (sample SAMN13153352, study PRJNA577476) | soil metagenome | isolation source: 60 cm saprolite on Douglas fir-dominated hillslope | place: USA:California | collected 2013-09-17 | reverse complement strand
GGACGATCGCCGGTGTTGGTGACTTCGAGCGCGACTTTCGCGCGGCCCTTGTTGATCTCGATGTCGCCTTTCGCGACCTGGATTTCGCCGGGGATCATCTGGGGAGTGATGCGGGCGAAAGGCTTTGGATCCGCAGATAAACGCAGATAAACGCGGTAACGGCGAAAAGGGCTAAGAGCGTCTCCATGGCCGCGGTCGGACTCCTTCGAAGGTCAACGGCGTTCATCTGCGTTTATCTGCGGATTCACAGCCGTAGTTCTCTAAACAATCGGATGGTGCACGGTGACGAGCTTGGTGCCGTCGGGAAAGGTCGCCTCGACCTGCAGCTCGGGAATCATCTCGGGAACGCCTTCCATCACGTCGGCGCGCGTGAGGAGCGTCGTGCCGTAGCCCATCAGCTCGGAGACGCTGCGCCCGTCGCGCGCGCCCTCGAGGATCGCGGCCGAGATGTACGCCACCGCCTCGGGGTAGTTGAGCTTCAGCCCGCGCGCCTTGCGCCGCTCCGCCACCAGGCCGGCGGTGAAGATGATGAGCTTGTCCTTCTCGCGCGGGGTCAGCTCCATGTCAGGTCCGCCATATGCGCGGCTCGATCGCCTCGCGTCCCATCACCGGCACGCGCAGCCGCTTCCAGATCTCGGTGAAATAGAAACGCGCCGCCTCGCCCGAATCGCCGCGGTAGCGCGCGACGATGAGCCCCGGAAGGCGCGTCACCGCGGCATCGCCCGAGCGCGGCGCGACTTCGCGGCAGGACGCGAGCCACGCGTCGTCGATCGCGGGCGCCGCCACGAGCATCGTGCCGAGCACCGAATGGCCGTCGAGTCCCGCGGGCGATCGGGCGATGGGCGACGAGGGCTCGATGCGGCCGCGCTCGAGCCACGCGGGCTTGCCGTCGCGCGTGATGCGCGTCTCCAGGCGCAGCTCGCCCCGGTCGAAGCGCTCGCCCGATCCGGTGCGCCCGAGGCAGACCACGTCCCACGCGATGAGGCGCGTCTGCGCGACGATGCGCGCCTCCCAGCGGATGTCGGCGCGCGCCGCCTCGTACACGATGGTTTCCTGCGGCAGCCACTCGACCCGCGCTCCCGCAGCCGCGTCGATGGCGACACGTTGCCGCGCCCAGGGCCCGGAGGTGCGATACCACTTCCCGGCGCCCGGCGTGGTCAGCAGCACGTGAGCGCCCGCTTGCGCGCGCACGTCGATCTCGAGCTCGTCGCCGCCCGCGATCCCCGCCGGCGGATGCACCACGATCGCGTGGCATACCGAATCGCCTTCCGGGTAGAGCGGCTTCTGGACGACGAGGGGCCCATCGTGGCGCCGCGCCGCGAGGACACTGCGCTGCGCCCGGCATTCGAAGTCGAGCGCAAGGCGGGCGCGCCAGCGCTGAGCCGGCAGTGCGTCGTCCGGGGGCATGGGTCCATCATACTGAAAGCAATCCGCGCACGTTGTCGCGGTCCATGTCGGCGCCCGCGCCGCGCGCGATGATCTCGCCGCGCTCCATCACCAGGTACTGGTCGGCGAGCGACTGCGCGAAATCGTAGTACTGCTCGACGAGGAGGATCGCCATCTCGCCCGTGGCCGCAAGCGAGCGGATGGCGCGCTCGATGTCCTTGATGATGGAAGGCTGGATGCCTTCGGTGGGCTCGTCGAGGATGAGCAGCTTCGGGGCCATGGCGAGCGCGCGCCCGATGGCGAGCTGCTGCTGCTGGCCGCCGGAAAGATCACCGCCGCGCCGGCCCATCATCTGTCTCAGCACCGGGAACATTTCGAAGATGTGCTCGGGCACCTTCGCCTTGCCGTCCTTCGTGGCGAGGCCCATCTCCAGATTCTCGCCCACCGTGAGGCGCGCGAAGATTTCGCGGCCCTGGGGCACGAAGCCGATGCCGGCGCGGGCACGGTCTTCGGACCTGGCGCGAGTGAGGTCGGCGTCGCCGAATTTCACGCTGCCGGTCTTGGCGGGGAGGACGCCCATCAGCGTGCGCAGGAGCGTCGTCTTGCCGACGCCGTTGCGCCCGAGCAGGCACGTCACCTTTGCGTCGGGCACGTCGAACGTGAGGTCGCGCAGGATGTGGCTGCCGCCATAGTACTGGTTGAGACTTGAGATCGTCAGCATGGCTAGCGCCCCAAATACACTTCGATCACGCGCGGATCATTCTGCACCGTATCCAACGTGCCTTCGGCCAACACGCTGCCCTCATGCAGCACCGTCACTTTGCGTGCGATGCGCGCGATGAAGGACATGTCGTGCTCGACCACGACCAGCGAGTGCGTTCCCGCCAGGGTCAGGAAAAGCTCCGCGGTGCGCTCCGTCTCCTCGTCGCTCATGCCCGCGACCGGTTCGTCGAGCAGGAGGAGCTTCGGCTCCTGCATGAGCAGCATGCCGATCTCCAGCCACTGCTTCTGGCCGTGCGACAACAATCCGGCGGGACGATCCGCGCAGTCGCTCAGGCGGATCTGCGCGAGGGTGGTGGCGATGCGATCGCGCTCCTGCGACGAGAGCTTCGCGAAGAGCGTCTTCCTCACGCGCTTGTCGGCCTTCATCGCGAGCTCCAGGTTCTCGAACGCCGAGTGCTGCTCGAAGATCGTGGGCTTCTGGAACTTGCGCCCGATCCCGGCGTGCGCGATCTGCGGCTCGGTGAGCCTGGTGAGGTCGATGGTCGTGCCGAAGAAGGCCTTGCCCGCGTCGGGACGCGTCTTGCCGGTGATGACGTCCATCATCGTCGTCTTGCCCGCGCCGTTGGGGCCGATCACGCAGCGCAGCTCGCCCGCGTCGATCGCCAGCGAAAGCTTGTCGAGCGCCTTGAAGCCGTCGAAGCTCACCGAGATGTCGTCGAGGTACAGGACGACGCCGTGGCGCACGTCGAGCTGAGTGGAATCGATGTTGCCCGCGCCGCTCGCGAGCTCCCTCGCGGCGCCCATCGGCCACCACGGCCATGGGCGATGGTCGGGATCGGGAAGCTTGCCCTCGACCACGGCCGGTGGCTCCGCGAGCTTCACGTCCTTTTCGCCCATCGCCGCGCGAGGCCCACGACGCCCTGCGGAAGGAAGAGCGTCACGAGGATGAAGATGAGGCCCAGCACGTAGAGCCAGTATTCGGGGAGCGCCACGGTGAAGATGGTCTTCGCGCCGTTGACCAGGCCCGCGCCGACGACGGGGCCGATCAACGTGCCGCGCCCGCCTACCGCCGTCCAGATGGCGATCTCGATGGAGTTCGCCGGCGACATCTCGCTCGGATTGATGATGCCGACCTGCGGAACGTAGAGCGCGCCGGCGATGCCGCTCAGCACCGCGGAGAGCGTCCAGATGAAGAGCTTGTAGTGCACCGTGTCGTAGCCGCAGAACATGACGCGCGCCTCGGCGTCGCGGATGGCGGCAAGCACGCGGCCGAACTTCGACGTGACGAGATAGCGGCCCAGCAGCAGCGTCGCGATCAGCACCGCGCCAGTGATCGCGAACAGCGCCATGCGCGTCTGCGGCGTGGTGATGGGAATGTCGAGGATGCGCTTGAAGTCGGTGAAGCCGTTGTTGCCGCCAAAGCCCGTGGCATTGCGGAAAAAGAGCAGCATCGCGGCATAGGTAAGGGCCTGCGTGATGATCGAGAAGTACACGCCCTTCACGCGCGAGCGGAACGCGAAGTAGCCGAACACGTAGGCGAGGAGTCCCGGCACCGCCACCACCAGGAACATGCACCACAGGAAGCTATCGGAATTCCACCACGTCCACGGGAATTCCTTCCAGTCGAGGAACACCATGAAGTCGGGCATGTTGACTCGGTACTGGCCTTCGGCGCCGATCTGCCTCATCAGGTACATGCCCATCGCGTAGCCGCCGAGCGCGAAGTAGAGCCCATGGCCCAGCGAGAGAATTCCCGCGTAGCCCCACGCGAGGTCCATCGCGACTGCCACGATCATGTAGCACATGAACTTGCCGCCAAGGCCCACGCCGAACGCGGAGACGTGAAACGCGCTCTCGGGCGCGACCACGAGATTGAGCACCGGGAAAACGACGAACACCGCGATCGCGCCCGCGAGGAGCGCGAGCCATCCCTTCGGGCCGTAGAGGCGCTTGAAAATCATGACTCGACCGCCCGGCCCTTGAGCGCGAAGAGCCCCGAGGGCTTCTTCTGGATGAAGATGACGATGAAGACCAGCACCGCGATCTTCGCGAGCACCGCGCCCGCCCACGATTCGAGCAGCTTGTTCGCGAGGCCCAGGCCGAGGGCCGCGTACACGGTGCCGACGAGCTGGCCCACGCCGCCGAACACGACGACCAGGAACGAGTCGACGATATAGCTCTGCCCGAGGTCGGGGCCGACGTTGCCGATCTGCGAGAGCGCGCACCCGGCCAGCCCCGCGAGGCCGGAGCCCAGGCCAAAGGCCCACGTGTCTACCCGGGCGGTGCGCACGCCCACGCAAGCGGCCATCTTGCGATTCTGCGTGACCGCCCGCACGAAGAGGCCCAGGCGCGTGCGATTGAGCAGCACCGCCATGCCCACGAGCACCGTGGCGGCGAAGGCGATGATGACGATTCGGCTGTAGGGAAAGACCACACCCGTGAAGATCTCGATGCCGCCCGACATGAACGCGGGATTCTCCACCTGCACGTTCTGCGCGCCGAAGAGGGTGCGAACCCCCTGGATGAGCATGAGGCTGATGCCCCAGGTGGCGAGCAACGTCTCGAGCGGCCGGCCATAGAGCCAGCGAATCACGCTGCGCTCGAGGACCATGCCCACCGCGCCCGCGACGGCGAAGGACGCGGGGACGGCGAGCGCCAGGTACCAATCGAACGCGCCGGGCGCATAGGCACGAAAGAGGTTCTGCACAACGTACGTCGTATAGGCGCCGATCATGATGAGCTCGCCATGGGCCATGTTGATGACACCCATCAGGCCGTAGGTGATCGCGAGGCCGAGTGCCGCCAGCAGGAGGATCGAGCCCAGGCTGATCCCGGAGAAGAGCAGGCCCGCGCGGCTCGCCCACGCCAGGCGTCCCTCGACGGAGCGCAGGCTCGTTTCAGCCGTCCGCCGCACGTCTTCGTCGGCTTCCGCGCCCTTCTCGAGCACCCCCAGCAACAGCGTCTTGGTGTTGGGGTTGTTCGAGGCCGCGAGCTTCTTCAAGGCGGCGATGCGCGACTCCTTCGTGCCGCCCTTCAATTCCATGGCCGCCGCGATCATCTCGAGCTGCGCCTTGATGTCGGGATCGGTCTCCTTCGCGAGCGCCTTGCTCACCAGCGGCAGCATCGCATCGTTGGCGTTGGCGCCCAATTCCTTGATCGCCGCAAGACGCGTGGCGCGATCCGAGGAGATGAGCTGCAGCGCCGCGATGCCCGATTCGAGCTCGCGTCGCAGCCGGTTGTTCACGCCCACGTCCTCGAGGCCGCCGGGCAGCGGCGAAACCCTGGCGCCGGTCATCGCATTGACGGCGGCGTCGCCCTTCACGATGAGGACCTGCCTGCCGGCGACCTGCACATTGCCGTCGGAGAGCGCCTGGAGCAGGACGATCGCGCGCTCATCGCCCGATGCGACGAGCGCGGCGACGGCGGCCACCTGGTCATCGCTCTCACCCGAGGTGAGCTTGGCCACCGTGGCCGGATCGAGCGCGTGCGCGAGTGAAGTGAAAAGAAAACTCGTGAACGCGAATGCAGCCGAAAGAAAAATTCGCCGAATCATGGTCCCCAAACGACGACGGCGCAACCAAGCGCCGCCGTCTTTCCTTTGCAGTGTCAGTTGCCCGTGGGGCTGAGGCTCACTTCTTCGGGGCAGCGGCGGCGGGTGCTGCCGTCTCCGGCTCGTCCTTCTTCTTGTCGTTGCCCGCGATAAACGGGCTCCAGGGCTGTGCGCGAATCGGGCCCTTCGTCTTCCACACGACGTTGAACTGGCCGTCCGCCTTCACTTCGCCGATGAACACGGGCTTATGCAGGTGGTGGTTCTTCTCGTCCATCTTGATGGTGAAGCCGTCGGGCGCGGCGAACGACTGGCCCGCCATGGCCGCGATCACCTTGTCGGCGTCGAACGACTTGGCCTTCTCGACCGCCTGCTTCCACATGTGGATGCCGATATACGTGGCTTCCATCGGATCGTTGGTGAGCGGCTTGTCGGCGCCCGGGAGCTTCTTCGCCTTGGCGTAGGCGGTCCATTGCTTCTTCCAGGCGTCGTTCACCGGGTTCTTCAGCGACATGAAGTAGTTCCACGCCGCGAGGTGGCCCACCAGCGGCTTGGTGTCCACGCCGCGCAGCTCTTCTTCGCCGACGGAGAAAGCCACGACCGGCACATCCGTCGCCTTCAGGCCCTGGTTGCCCAGTTCCTTGTAGAAGGGCACGTTGGAATCGCCATTGATGGTGGAGACCACCGCGGTCTTGCCGCCGGCCGCGAATTTCTTGATGTCGGCCACGATCGTCTGGTAGTCGCTGTGGCCGAAGGGCGTGTATTTCTCGTCGATGTCCTTGTCCGCGACTCCCTTCGACTTGAGGAACGCGCGCAGGATCTTGTTGGTGGTGCGCGGATACACGTAGTCGGTGCCCAGCAGGACCCAGCGCTTGGCGCCGCCGCCTTCCTTGCTCATCAGGTACTCGACCGCGGGAATCGCCTGCTGGTTGGGCGCGGCGCCGGTGTAGAACACGTTCTTGGAAAGCTCTTCGCCCTCGTACTGCACCGGGTAGAAGAGCAGGCCGTTCAATTCCTCGAACACCGGCAGCACGCTCTTGCGTGATACCGACGTCCAGCAACCGAACACGACCGCGACCTTGTCCTGCGTAAGGAGGCCGCGCGCCTTCTCGGCGAATAGGGGCCAGTTGGACGCGGGATCGACGACCGTGGCCTCGATCTTGTAACCCATCACGCCGCCCTTGGCGTTGATCTCGTCGAAGGTCATCAGCGCGACATCCTTCAGCACCGTTTCGCTGATCGCCATGGTGCCCGACAGGGAGTGGAGGACGCCTACCTTGACGACCTTGTCCGCGGCGCCGGCGCCAAGGCAGCCAGCGCCCGCGGCGAGGAGCGCCGCGCTCAAAGCGAGCGTCTTGCAGAACGAACGACGTTTCATTGTTTTCCTTCCTGAGTGTGGTGACGCGCGAATTGCCATCGGGGCCTTCGCTTCGGAAAGGTCCGTAGCGACGTTTGTGCCAGTTACGGTCTACGCGCGGTAGGGAGTTGATCCGATTGCGGAAAAGAAAACTCAGGGGAGAGGACGGCGGGTCCTGCGCCCAGCGCATGCGCCGCCGTGGTGCAAAGAAAAACGGCGCGCCCTGTTTTGGCGCGCCGCTGGCTAATTGGGTCCCCGCCTTGGGGTGATTGGGTCTCGCCTTCGCGGGGATGACAGAAAATCAGCCCGGATGCAGCGTGGTGCCAACGATCTTGCCCGGGTTCTTCTCGAGCCACTTGCGGATGCGGTTGGCGTCGGCGATGCGCGTGAGGCGACCCCAGGAGTCGAGGAGGACGATCACGATCGGCTGGTTGGCGATCATCGCGTGCATCACCAGGCACTTGCCGGCCTCGTTGATGTAGCCGGTCTTGGACAGGCCGATCTTCCAGTCGGAGCTGCGCACCAGCGCGTTGGTGTTGACGAAGCTCAGCTTGCGCTTGGAATCGGGAAGCGTCACGTTCACCGCGCCCGTGGTCGTGTACTCGGTGATGATCGGATAGGTCGCGGCGGCGGCGACGAGCTTGCCCAGATCGGTGGGGCTCGACACGTTGCCGGGCGAAAGGCCCGACGAATCGATGTAGTGGGTCTGCGTGAGGCCGAGCGCCTTCGCCTTCTCGTTCATCGCGATCACGGCGGCGGCGGCGCCGCCGGGATAGGTGCGGCCGAGCGCGGAGGCCGCCCGGTTGTCGCTCGCCATCAGCGCGAGTCGCATCAGGTCGTCGCGGCGGAAGTGGCTGCCGATGGGCAGGCGCGAATGCGTGTTCTTGACGAGGTCGATGTCGTCGACGGTGAGCTCGATCGGCTCGTCCATCGCAAGCTTAGCGTCCAGCACGACCATCGCGGTCATGAGCTTGGTGATGGAGGCGATCGGCGCGGCCTGGTCGGCATTCTTCGAGAAGAGCGTCTGGCCGGAAGTCGGGTCGAACACGAGCACGCCGGTGGACTGCACGTTGGGCTCGCCGTCCTTGGTGAATTCGGCGGTCGCGACCTTGGCGGCGCGCGGTTTGACGTGCGTGCCCGCGGCCCCTGCGTACACAGGGAGGGCGGCCATCAGGAGGGTGGCGAGGAGGCGGATCACGGGTTTCAGGACGACAAGAGGGCAGGCGACACCATAGCAAACAACCCCTATTCGTGACAAGATCTCAATATTACATCCTAAACAATTGATTTTGATGGCTCATTCCGGCCCCAAAACCCCGCATCCGGACACTTTGGCGGTCCATGCCGGCCAATCCCCCGACCCGGCCACCGGTTCCCGGGCCGTGCCTATCTACCAAACGGCTTCCTACGTCTTTCCGGATACCGACACCGCGGCCGCCCTCTTCAACATGGAGACGCCCGGCCATGTGTACTCCCGCCTTTCGAATCCCACTGTCGCGGTCTTCGAGGAGCGCATAGCCTCTTTGGAGGATGGCGTCGGCGCCATCGCCACGGCAAGCGGGCAGGCGGCGCTGCACCTGGCCATCGTCACGCTCATGGGACGGGGAGGACACATCGTCGCCTCGTCGAGCCTGTACGGCGGCTCCCATAACCTCCTCGCCTACACCCTGCCGCGCTTCGGCATCGAGACCACCTTCGTCGCGTCGCGCGACATGGCGGCGTGGCGGCGCGCGATCCGCCCCGACACGCGCCTCCTCTTCGCGGAGACGGTCGGCAACCCCTCCGTAGACGTGCTCGACGTTCCATCGGTTTCCGAGCTCGCCCGGGAAAATGCCATTCCGCTCCTGGTGGACGCGACGGTGAGCACTCCCTCACTGGGTCGTTCCCTGCACCAGGGCGCCGATCTCGTGATGCACTCGGCGACCAAGTTCCTCTCCGGACACGGCGTGGTGATCGGCGGCGTGCTGGTGGACGGCGGGCGCTTCGATTGGTTGGCGTCGGGCAAGTTTCCCACCCTCACGCAGCCCTACGAGGGCTTCCACGGCATGGTGTTCGCGGAAGAGTCCACCGCCTCGGCGTTCCTCCTGCGCGCGCGCCGCGAGGGCCTGCGCGACTTCGGCGCGTGCATGGCGCCGATGACCGCCTTCCAGATCCTGCAAGGCCTGGAAACGCTGCCGCTCAGGATGGCGCGCCACATCGGGAACACGTCGAAGGTGGTCGCCTTCCTCGCCGCGCAGAAGGAGGTGGCCCGCGTCCACCACCCCGACCTCGCGGCGCACCCCGACCACGCGCTCGCGAAGAAGCTCTATCCGGCGGGCTGCAGCGCGATCCTCGCCTTCGAGCTCGTGGGCGGGCGCGACGCGGGACGCAGGTTCATCGAGGCGCTCACCCTCTTCTCGCACCTCGCCAATATCGGCGACGCCAAGTCGCTGGTGATCCATCCCGCGAGCACGACGCACTTCCGCATGGACGACGCCGCGCTCGCCGCGGCCGGCATCACGCCGGGAACGGTGCGCCTGTCGATCGGCCTCGAGCATCCCGACGATCTCATCGAGGACCTCGCGCGCGGGCTGCGCGCCTCGCAGAGGAACTAGCGATGCAGTTCATCGTCGAGGGCTATCCCGCGTACGCCTACACCGGCGGGCGCGCGTTCGACCCGAAGCTGGCGCCTCTCGTGTTCATCCACGGCGCCGCGTTCGACCACAGCGTCTGGCAATGGCAATCGCGCTACTTCGCGCATCACGGCTACGCGGTCCTCGCGGTGGATCTCCCCGGGCATGGGCGCAGCCCCGGCGCGGTACGCGCGACGATCGAGGACTGGGCGCGCTGGGTCGCGGCCTTCCTCGAGGCCGCGGAGCTCGAAAAAGTGGCGCTGGTGGGCCACAGCATGGGCTCCCTCATCGCGCTCGAGACGGCGCTCGCGCACGGCGCGCGGCTCTCGAAGCTGGTGCTGGTGGGGACGGCCACGCCGATGCCGGTGGGCGACGCGTTCATGGCCGCGGCGCTGGAGCGGTCACCCGCCGCGCTCGACATGGAAGCGGTGTGGGGACACTCGCGCAACGCCCAGCTCCTGCAAAGCCCGGTGCCCGGCACGACGCTCCTGGGAGCCAGCCGCAGCCTGAACGAGCGCTCCACGCCCGGCGCCCTGCACGCGGCGCTGCAGGCGTGCAACACCTATCGGCCTTCGATGCAGGCGCTGCGCGCCTTGCGCGTGCCGACCCTGGTGCTCGCGGGCCGGCGCGACCAGATGACGCAGTTCAAGGCGGGCAAAGCGCTCGCCGCCGAGATCCCGGGAGCGAAGCTCGTGGCCCTGGACGCCGGGCACTCGATGATGAGCGAGGCCCCGCGACAGACCCTCGACGCGCTGAAGGAATTCCTAGGCGGGTGAGGCGGCGGTCTCGTCCTGGCGGTGCTTGCGGCCCTCTTCCTGCTGCAGCCGCCACATCTCGGCGAATCGACCGTTCGCGTCGAGGAGCTCGCGGAAGTGCCCGCGCTCGACGATCTCGCCGTGGTCGAGCACGAGGATCTCGTCGGCGTCGACGATGGTGGACAGGCGATGCGCGATCACCAGCGTGGTGCGGTCGCGCGAGATCTCGGCGAGCTCGGCTTGTATCGATTTCTCGGTGTGCGAGTCGAGCGCCGACGTCGCTTCGTCGAAGACCAGGATCGGCGGGTTCTTCAGCACCGTGCGCGCGATCGACACGCGCTGTTTCTCTCCGCCGGAGAGCTTCAGGCCCCGCTCTCCGACCATGGTCTCCCACCCGTCGGGCAGGCGCGCGATGAAGTCCGCGATGTGCGCCACGCGCGCCGCGTTCTCGATCTCGGGGCGCGTGGCGGCCGGACGGCCGTAAGACACGTTGTAGTAGATCGTGTCGTTGAAGAGCACGGTGTCCTGCGGCACCACGCCCAGCGCCGCGCGCACGCTCGATTGCGTGACGTCGCGCAGGTCCTGGCCGTCGATCGTGATGCGCCCCCGGTTCACGTCGTAGAAGCGGAACAGGAGGCGTGCGAGCGTGGACTTGCCCGATCCGCTCGTGCCCACCACGGCGACCTTCTTTCCCGGCGGGACCTGGAAGCTCACGTCCTTCAGGATCTCGCGCTTGCCGTCGTAGCTGAAGTCGACGTTCTCGAAGCGGATGGCACCCCCGCGCACCGCGAGCGCCTGCGCGCCCGGCTTGTCCTCGACTTCGCGGTTCTCGCCGAGAAGGCGGAACATCTTCTCCATGTCGACGATCGCCTGCTTGATCTCGCGGTACATCACGCCGAGGAAGTTGAGCGGGATGTAGAGCTGGATGAGGAGGGCGTTCACCATCACCAGGTCGCCCAGCGTGAGGCCGCCGTTCACGATGCCGTCGGCGGCGCGCCACATGAGGAGCGAGACCGCGAGCGCGATCACTGCCGCCTGCACCGCGTTGAGGAGTCCCAGCGAAGTCTCGCTCTTCACCACCGCGCGCTCGTAGCTCTGCAGGTTGCCGTCGTAGCGCTGCGCCTCGTAGCGCTCGTTGCCGAAATACTTGACGGTCTCGTAGTTGAGGAGGGAATCGATCGCCTTGGTGTTGGCCTTCGAGTCCATGTCGTTCATCTGGCGGCGGTGGGCGGTGCGCCACTCGGAGATGACGAAGGTGAGCGCCACGTAGAGCAGCAGCGCGCCCACGGTGATGACGCCGAACCAGACGTCGAACTTGTAGATGAGGAAGCCGGTGACGAGCGCGATCTCGAGGAGCGTGGGCAGCACGCTGAACACCATGAACGAGAGCAGCGTCGAGATGCCGCGCGTGCCGCGCTCGATGTCGCGCGTGAGCCCGCCGGTCGCGCGGTCGAGGTGGAAGCGCAGGCTCAGCGCATGCAGGTGGTGGAACACTTCCAGCGCGATGCGGCGCATGGCGCGCTGCGCGACTTTCACGAACACGATGTCGCGCAGCTCGTTGAAGAGCGTGCTCGACAGGCGCAGGGCCGCGTAGGCGAGGAGAAGCGTCACCGGCACGGCGAGGAGCGCCCGGTCCCCGGTGAGGCCGTCGACGATCGACTTCATCACGATCGGCACCGTGATGTTGGCGAGCTTGGCCGCGATGAGGAAGGAGAGCGCCAGCAGCACGCGGCCGCGGAATTCCCAGAGGTAGGGAACGAGCCTGCGCACGACCGACAGGTCGCTGCGCGCGATCGGCGCGGTGGTGGAATTCATGGGTCTGGGTATAGTAACAGCCGACATTCGACGCCTCTGCGATGCCCCGCTTCGCCGCCAACCTGGGATTTCTCTTTGCCGAGCATCCGTTCCTCGATCGCTTCGCCGCCGCGAGCCGCGCGGGCTTTCGCGCCGTGGAATTCGCCGCGCCTTACGAGCATCCCGCGGCTGAGCTCGCGAGCCGCCTCGCCGACAATGGCCTCGAATTGATCCTCGTCAACCTGCCGATGGGCGACCGCGCGAAGGGCGATTTCGGCATCGCCTGCCGCCCGGGGCGCGAGCGCGAGTTCGCCGAGGGCGTGGCGCGCGGCATCGCCTATGCGCACGCGCTCGCCGTGCCGAAGCTGAACTGCATCTCGGGGGTGGCCAAGCCCGGCGAGGACCGGGGGCTCCTGCGCCGCACGCTCGTCTCGAACATGCGGCTCGCGGCGCGCGAATTCAAGGCCGCCGGCCTCGACCTCGTGATCGAGCCCCTCAATTGCCGCGACGTGCCGGACTTCATCGTGCCGCGCGCGCCCGACGTGGTGCGCCTCATCGAGGAGATCGGCGCGCCCAACGTGGGCCTGCAGTGCGACATCTACCACACCGTGATGATGGGCGACGATCCCGCCGCCATCTTCGAGGAATGCTGGGCCTCGATCCGGCACATCCAGTTCGCCGACGTGCCGGGGCGCGGCGAGCCCGGCACCGGCACGATCGACTTCGCCGCGCTCTTCGACCTCCTCGACCGCAAGGGCTACGCGGGCTGGGTGTCCGCCGAATATCGTCCCACCCGCCCTACGGCCGAAACCCTTTCCGCCTGGAAAGCGGTGTCAGGTACAACTTAAAGAGATTCCCGGGGCATGGTCCAAATGGACCGGGTGGGGGAGCGCGGCGTTCACGGCCGGGCCAAATGGGTCCGATAGCCTCGGGGGATCGACCCGGAGGTCTCGCATGACATCGCCCGCCGCTCGGCCCTTCGTCTGCCTGCTCGCCATTCTCGCGCTCGGCGCGCTGCCCCTCGAGGCGGCGGTGAAGCGCTCCACCGGCGACAAGGTCGCGATGCAGGACGCGGACGCGGGATACCAGGCGTTGATCGACGCGGCGAACGCGGTGGTCGGCGTGAAGGTGAGGGCGATCGCCAACGCGCGCAGCAACGAGGCGCTCGGCGCGCAGCGCGCGGGCTCGGGCGTGCTGATCGGCAGCGACGGGCTGGTGCTCACCATCGGCTACCTCATCATGGAAGCCGACCAGGTCGAGGTCACCGATTCCGGCGGCACCATCGTGCCCGCCGTGGTCGTCGCGTACGACCACGCGACCGGCTTCGGCCTGGTGCGCCCGATGAGGAAGCTCGCGCCGAAGCCGATCCGCATCGGCAATTCCGCCCCGGTCGCGCAACTCGACCGCCTGATGATCGTCACCGGCGGCGAAGAGCAGACCGTGTCGATCGCTACCGTCGTCTCGCGACGCCAGTTCGCGGGCTACTGGGAATACCTCATCGACGGCGCGATCTTCACTTCGCCGCCGCGCCTGGACCACAGCGGTGCCGCGCTCATCAACAAGGAAGGCGAGCTGGTGGGCGTGGGCTCGCTCCTGGTGATGGACGCGCTCACCCCTGGCGAGCGGATGCCCGGCAACATGTTCGTGCCCGTGGACCTGCTGAAGCCGGTGTTGGACGAGATGGTGCGCACCGGCGCGCAGACGGCCGCGCACCGTCCGTGGCTCGGCGTGAACTCCCTCGAGGAGGACGGGCGCGTGAAGGTGATGCAGGTGAGCGAGGAAAGCCCCGCCGACGCGGCGGGCATCACCGCGGGCGACATCATCCTCAAGGTGAACGGCGAGCCGGTGGAGTCGCTCGAGACGTTCTACGGGAAGCTGTGGAGGCCCGGCGCGAAGCCGGGGACGGACTTCCACCTCACGGTGCTGCACGGCGTCGCCCTGCGCGAGGTGATCGTGCGCTCCATCGAGCGCCAGGAGTACATGCGCCACAAGCCCACGGTCTGAGGTTCCGTATCATGCGGGGATGAGCCCCCGCGACGGCGAGCGCCAGCGCCGCATCCTCTACGCCGCCGCCTTCCTGCGCGCGCTCGCCATCGGCCTCATGGCGGTGCTGATCGGGCTCTACGCCGCGCGCCTGGGCCTGGACGCGACCCGGATCGGAGTGATTCTTTCGAGCGCGCTCTGGGGCGCGGCCCTCGCCGCGCTCCTCACGCTCGCCCTCGGCCCGCGCTTCACCGACCGCGCGATCCTCGTCTCGCTCACGCTGCTGCCGGTCCTGGGCGGCGCGATCTTCCTCGCCACCGACGCATTCCCGCTCCTCGCCTTCGCCGCCTTCGTCGGCATGTTCAACGTGAACGGCCGCGACCGCGGCGCGATCCCGATCGTCGAGCAGTCGATCTTTCCCGCCACCACGAGCGACGCGGGCCGCACGCGCGTCTTCGCCTGGTACAACGTGATGCTCGATTCGGGCTACGCGCTGGGCGGGTTGCTCGCCGCGCTGCCGGCGCTCCTCGAGGCGACGCTCGCCATGGCGACGCTCGATGCGATGCGCGCATCGCTGGGGCTGTTCTGCGTGCTCTACGCCGCGACCGCGATCCTCTACCTGCGGCTGCCGCGGCGCGCGGCGGCCGCGGTGCCGGTCGGCCTCATGCAGCTTTCCCCCGCGAGCCGCCCGATCGTGAAGAAGATCTCGTGGCTTTTCTTCATCGACGCGTTCGGCGGCGGCTTCGTGGGCTCGGCGCTCTTCGCTTATTTCTTCGCGCAGCGCTTCGACGTGGGGGCCGCGCAACTCGCGATCCTGTTCGCGGCGGGCCGTGTGCTGTCCGCCTTCTCCCACCTCGCCGCCGCGTGGCTCGCCAGGCGCATCGGCCTCGTCAACACCATGGTGTACACGCACGTGCCGTCGTGCCTGCTGCTCTTCACCATCGTCGCGTCCGACAATTTCGTACTTGCCGCGTTCTTCTTCCTCCTGAGGGAAGCGCTGAACGAGATGGATGTCCCGACGCGGCAAAGCTACGTGATGGCGGTGGTGAGGCCCGAAGAGCGGCTCGCCGCCGCGGGCATCACCGCGCTGGTGCGCTCGGGCGGCTGGGCGCTTGCGCCCATGCTCGCGGGCGTGATGATGGAGGCGGGCGGGCTCGGCCTGCCGCTCATCGTCGCGGGATTCACCAAGCTTGCCTACGACGTCCTGCTGTGGCGCGAGTTCCGCCGCGTGAGGCCTCCCGAGGAGATTGCCGAGACCGTGTAACGGCGCCGCCGGCGTCAGCGGATGTGGTAGCCCGCCACCTTCCACGTGCCGTTCTTCTCGCGCATCGGCGTGACCGTCTCCACCGACAGCGGGCGGTTCTCGAAGCGCGTGTCGTACTGGATCACCACGTACTCGCCGTCGGGCGCTCCGGGCAGGGTGCGCGTATAGGTCGCCGAGCGCAGCTTGCGCGACAGCGCCATGCCGAGCGGGCCACGCGCCTGCGCGAGCGTGGTCTCCCACTGCACCTTGTTCACCGCCTCGCGGAAAAAAGCCGCGGAGTCGTCCCAGCTCTCGGCGTAGCGTCCCGAGTCGATGTAGGCGAGCCAGCGCTCGGCGACCTGCATGGCGGGCGAGGTGTCGAGCACGATGGGCGCGGCGGGCGTGGCGTCGGCGGTCTCCTCGGCGGCGTAGGCGGAAAGCGCCACGATGGCCACGGCGAGGAGCAGCGCGAAGATCGTTTTCAGGGCTTTCATGTGGGCTCCTCGCGCCGGCCTCTAGCGCCGTCCCAGCGTCTCGCGCAGGTGCCGCTGGTGGACGAAGCCGGCGAGCGTGGCGAGGGCCATCGGCACCAACACGATCGCCGCCGAGCCCCATGCGTCGCCCGCCGGCACGGGCACGGCGAGCAGCAGGAATGCGCTGACCAGCGAGGCTGCGAGCATGGCGCGCCCGACGAAGGCGTTGGCGTCGAACCACACCGCGCGGCTGGAGCGCGTGAAGCGCGTCCTGAAGCCGTAGATGCAGTTGGGCGGGACCAGGCGAAGCGCCAACGGAAGCGACGTGAGCGCCGTCACGACGCAGACGACGATGAGCCAGTCGCCCTCGCGCGCCAGCCCGTGGATCACCCACCCGTACGATTCCATCGATCCCCCCATCTCAGGCCTTGCGCGACTTGCGTGCCGCGGCCGACCCGGTGATGCCGCGCTTGTCGAGCGCTTCGCGCAGCAGATACTCGACTTGGCTATTGGCCGAGCGCAGCTCCGCCTGCGCGAGACGCTCGATCTCGGCCCAGAGCTGCGGGTCGATCCGCAGCAGGTACGCCTTGCGCTCGGCCATCGCCGGATTAAGTGTAGAGCGTCCCGGTGTTGACGATCGGCTGCGTGTCCCTCTCCGAGCACAGCACCACCATCAGGTTGGACACCATCGCCGCGCGCCGCTCGTCGTCGAGCTCGACCACGTTCTTCTCCGACAGGCTCTTCAGCGCCATCTCCACCATCGACACTGCGCCGATCACGATCTTGGCGCGCGCCGAGATCACCGCCTCGGCCTGCTGGCGGCGCAGCATGGCACCCGCGATCTCGGGGGCGTAGGCGAGGTGCGTGAGCTTGGCCTCCTCGATCTTGACGCCCGCCTGCTGGATGCGCTCCTGCAGCTCCGCGCGCAGCGCGTCGGCGACCACGTCGGCCCCGGCGCGCAGCGTCACCTCGTGCTCGTCGTGCTCCTCGCCGAAGTCGTAGTTGTAGCGCGTCGCCACGTGGCGCAGCGCCGACTCGCTTTGCACCCGCACGAAATTCTCGAAGGCCTCGACGTCGAACATCGCCTGCGCGGTGTCCTCGACGCGCCACACGACCACCGCCCCGATCTCGACGGGGTTGCCGCGCTTGTCGTTCACCTTGAGGGTCTCGATGTTCTGGTTGCGCGCGCGCACGCTCACGCGCTTCCTGCCGTTCCAGGGGAGCGTCCAGCGCAGCCCGGGCAGGCGCTCGGTGCCGATGTAGTCGCCGAAGAGCGTGAGCACCGCCGCCTCGTTGGGCTGCAGCATGAAGAAGCCGGGCGCCACGAAGGCGATGGCGATGCCGCCCAGCGCGAGGAGGAGCGGATTCCTCACCAGCGCGACCATCCCCACCTCGGCCAGCACGAGGAAGATCAGCAGGAACAGCATCGCGATGCCGTTCAGGGTGATCGCCGGTTTCTCGAAATTGCCCTGCTTGCGGTATTCGACCATCGCCGTCACTCCTCGCCGGTAACGCCGGCTGCTATTAATGTGATATCACATTGATACAAACCCGGGGCCTTGTCAAGCGGCGGCTAGAATCGGCACATGGAAGGCCTCGCCGTAGTCGACTCCGCGACCCAGCTCGACGCTTCGGCGCGCGGCATGGTGGCGGTGTGCGGGTCGCACGGCGCGCTCTACGCGGCGTGGCTCGCGGCCAACGCGCGCGTGCGCGCGGTGATCCGGTGGCGGGCGTCGCGTGGCTGGGCGGGCTCGGTATCGCGGCCTGCGCCATCGACTATCGCAGCGCGCGCATCGGTGACGGCGCGGACATGCTCGAGAACGGCGTGGTGTCGATGGCGAACGATGTCGCCGCCGCCCACGGCTGCCTGCCGGGCCACACTTGCCGACAAGTCGTCGAATGCCTGCTGCTAGGCTCCGAGGAGGCGCATGGGGACATTCCCGAGATCGGCGAGACCCGCTTGAGGATCGCCAACTCCGGGCATCGCGAGGTGTGGGCGCTCGATTCGGTCACCCTCGCGCGGGCCGAGGACCGGCGCGCGATCCTCGTCACCGGCTCGCACGGCGCCCTCATGGGCGGGCATACCGACAGCCTCCTCGATATCGACGTATTCGCGGCGTTCTTCAACGATGCGGGCGGCGGCAAGGACGGAGCGGGATTCTCGCGCCTGCCGGGGCTCGAGAAGCGCGGCGTGGCCGCGGGTACGGTGTCGTGCAACACCGCGCGCATCGGCGACGGGCGATCGAGCTACGACACGGGCGTACTCTCGCGCATCAACGCGGTCGCGAGCCGCCTCGAGCTGCGCGAAGGAATGAGCGTTCGCGATGCAGTGGCACGCCTTGTAGGCCTCGGCTAACCACCGGGGTCTAACCACCGGGGTCAGAGAGGGGTCTGACCCCGGTTGAATCAGTCGCCGGCTTTGATGCCGTTTTCCTTCACCACCGCGGCCCAGCGCGTGATCTCGGTGCGCAGGAACTTGTCGAGCGCCTCGGGGCCGCCGCCCACGATCTCGATGCCCTGCTCGGAGAGCTTCTGCGCCACCGCCGGATCCTTGAGCGCCTTGTTGAGCTCGTCGTTCATGCTCTTCACGATCCGTGCCGGCGTCGCGGCGGGCGCGATCACGCCCCACCACGAGAGCGCCGAGAACCCGGGCACGCCCTGCTCCGCCACGGTGGCGACGTCGGGAAACTGCGGCGAGCGTTGCGCGGAGGTGACCGCGAGCGCCTTCACCTTGCCGCCCTTCACGTGCGGATTCACCAGGAACACCGAGCCGATCGCGAGCGGCACCTGCCCGCCGATGGCGTCGGTCATGAGCGGCCCGCCGCCGCGATAGGGAATGTGGATGAATTCCACCTGCGAGAGCTTGCCGATCTGCGCGATGGCGAGATGGCCCAGGCTGCCGGTGCCGATGGAGCCGATCGCGACGCTGCCCGACTTGGTCTTCGCCGCGGCGATCACGTCGCGGAAATCCTTGTAGGGCTGGCCCACGTGCGCGACGATCGCCATGGGCGAGGTCCCCACCAGCATCACCGGCGCCAGGTCCTTCAGCGTGTCGTACGCAATGTTGGGAATGAGGGAAGGGTTCACCGCGTGCGTGTCGAACACCACGCCGAAGGTGTAGCCGTCCGGGGGCGCGGTCGCCACCACCTGGGTGCCGATGGAGCCCGAGGCGCCGCCGCGGTTGTCGACGATGAACTGCTGGCCGGTCTGCACCGTGAGTTGCTGCGCGAAGATGCGCGCCACCTGGTCCACCGAGCCGCCGGGCGGAAACACCGAGATGATCTTGACCGGCTTCGCCGGCCACGTGCCTTGCGCGTTCGCCGCCGCAGCGAAGGCGGCGACGACACCCCACGCGATTGCGACCGCGCTCTTGCGCCACAGCCTCATCGAATCCTCCGGTGTCATTTTCGGGCGAGGTGTAGGCTAGCATGGCGTAACACCCGTCGCGGGAGGAATCATGAAACGCTCGCCTCGTCGCTTGCCGCCGCGCTTGCTCGCCGTGCTCGCCGCCACGCTCGCGCTGGGCGCTCTCGGCGCCGCGCCCGCCGCCGCGCCGAAACTCCCGGCCGCGCGCGACGACGCTTCCTACCAGCAGCTGATCGACGCCGCGAATGCCGTCGTCACCGTGAAGACCCGCGCGCTTCCGGGCGCGCGCAGCAGTGCGAACCTCGGCGCGGAGAGGATCGGCAGCGGCGTCGCGATCGCCCCGAGCGGGCTAGTGCTCACCATCGGCTACCTCATCCTCGAGGCCGACACCGTCGAGATCACCACCAACAAGGGCCGCACCATGCCGGCGACGGTCGCCGCATACGACCACGCCACGGGATTCGGTTTGCTGCGTCCCATCGGGCCGGTCGACGTGAAGCCCGTGAGGCTCGGCGCTTCGCGCGAGGTGAACGAGATGGACCGCATGATGATCGCCGCGGGCGGCAGCGAGGACAGCGTTTCGGTGGCGACGGTGGTCTCGCGGCGCGAGTTCGCGGGCTACTGGGAATACCTCATCGACGGCGCGATCTTCACCTCGCCGCCGCGCGTCGACCACAGCGGCGCGGCGCTCATCAATCGTGAAGGCGAGCTGGTGGGGATCGGCTCCCTCTTCGTGATGGACGCGAAGACGCCCGGCGAGCGCCTGCCGGGCAACATGTTCGTGCCGATCGACCTCTTGAAGCCCATCCTCGACGAGATGATCGCCACCGGCCGCCAGAAGGCCGGCATCCGGCCGTGGCTGGGCATGAGCTCGGTCGAGGAGGGCGGGCAGGTCATGGTGATGCGCGTGTCCGAGGGCGGGCCAGCCGAGAAGGCGGGCATCGAACCCGGCGACATCATCCTCTCGATGGGCGGGGTGAAGGTCGAGAAGCTCGACGCCTTCTACCGGCGGCTCTGGTCTGCGGGCGCCCCGGGCGTCGAGATCAGCCTGAAGGTGCTGCACGACGGCGACGTGCGCAACGTGAAGGTCCAGTCGATCGACCGCTTCGAATTCATCCGCAAGCGCCCGTCGATCTGAGAAAGAAAAGTGGTGTCAGGTACGACTTAAAAAGTCGTACCTGACACCACTTTTCAGGCGGGCAGGCGTTCGCTCTTGAAGGACTGCCCGCCGCCGTAGCTGCCCAGCGGCGTCAGGGTGCCGCCCTTCTCGAGCTTCACCGCGCAGTACTTGACCTCCGCGATCTTGCCGAACGGATCGAGTGCCGCGTTGGTGAGCAGATTCGCCGCCGCCTCGTAGAACGCGAATGGAATGAAGACCGTGCCGCGCGGCGTGCCTTCGTCGGCGCGCGCGGTGAGGGCGATCTCTCCGCGCCGTGACGCGACCGTGACGATATCGCCCGCCTTCGCTCCCATGGCATCGAGGTCGAGCGGATGCAGCGATCCCACGGCGAGCGGCTCGATCGCGTCGAGCACGGAAGCGCGCCGCGTCATCGAGCCGGTGTGCCAATGCTCGAGCTGGCGCCCGGTGATGAGGACGAACGGGTACTGCGCGTCGGGGCGCTCGTCGGCGGGGATGATGTCGGCGGGCACGAAGCGGCCGCGTCCGTCCTTGGTCGGGAAGCTCTCCGTGAACACCACCGACTGGCCCGGATCGTCCTCGGTGCGGCACGGATACGTGACCGACGACTGCTCCTCGAGCCGCGCCCAGGTGATGCCGGCGATGGAATTCATCGCCTGGCGCATCTCCTCGTAGACTTCCGCGACGCCGCTCTCGGGCCCCGCGTACTTCCACGCGCAGCCGAGGCGGTTGGCGATTCCCTGGATGATCCACAGGTCCTGGCGCGCGTCGCCGGGCATGTCGAGCGCGCGCCGCCCGAGCTGCACCATGCGATCGGTGTTGGTGACGGTGCCGGTCTTCTCGGGCCACGCGGAGGCGGGCAGCACCACGTCGGCGAGGTACGCGGTCTCGGTGAGGAAGATGTCCTGCACCACGAGCATGTCCATCTTGGCGAGCCCCTCGCGCGCGTGGTGCGCGTTGGGATCCGACATCGCGGGGTTCTCGCCCATGATGTACATGCCCTTGATGCGGCCCTCGCAAGCGGCGTCCATGATCTCGACCACGGTGAGGCCCGGCTTCTTGTCGAGCGTGCGCCCCCAGAATTTCTCGAAGCGCGCGTTGGCCTCGGGATTGTCGACGCGCTGGTAGTCGGGATACATCATCGGGATCAAGCCCGCGTCGGAGGCGCCCTGCACGTTGTTCTGCCCGCGCAGCGGATGAAGCCCCGTGCCGGGGCGGCCGATCTGCCCCGTCATGAGCGTGAGGGCGATGAGGCAGCGCGCGTTGTCGGTGCCGTGCACGTGCTGCGAGATGCCCATGCCCCAGAGGATGATGGACGCCTTCGAGGTCGCGTAGGCGCGCGCCACCTCGCGGATCGTCGCGGCAGGGATGCCGCAGATCGGCGCCATCGCCTCGGGGCTGAAGCCCTTGGCGTTTTCCTTCAGCGCGTCGTAGCCGCTGGTGCGCTGGCGGATGAACTCCTGGTCGACGAGGCCTTCCTCGATGATGGTGTAGATCATCGCGTTCAGGAGCGCGACATCGGTATCGGCCTGGAACTGCAGGAAGCGCCAGGCGTGGCGCGCGAGCTCGTTCCTGCGCGGGTCGGCGAGGATCAGCTTCGCGCCCCGGTCGGTCGCGTTCTTCATCCACGTCGCGGCGACCGGATGGTTCGACGTCGGGTTGGCGCCGATCACGAAGAGCACCTCGGACTCGGCGACATCGGAAACCTGGTTCGACACCGCGCCCGAACCGATCCCTTCCAGGAGTGCCACCACCGACGACGCGTGGCAAAGGCGCGTGCAATGGTCGACGTTGTTGGTGCCGAAGCCGGTGCGCACCAGCTTCTGGAAGAGATACGCCTCCTCGTTGGAGCCCTTGGCGCTGCCGAAGCCGGCGAGCGCGTTGGGGCCGTCGGTGTCGCGGATCTTCGCGAGGCCCCCGGCGGCGAGGTCGAGCGCCTCCTCCCAGGTGGCCTCGCGGAATACCTCGCTCCAGCGCGTGGGATCGACGGTGAAGTCCTCGGTCTTCGCCGCACCCGGCTTGCGGATGAGAGGCTTGGTGAGCCGATGGGGATGCTGCACATAGTCGAAGCCGAAGCGGCCCTTCACGCACAGGCGCTCGTGGTTCGACGGGCCGTCGCGCCCCTCGACGCGCGCGATCTTGTTGTCCTTCACGTGGTAGGTGAGCTGGCAGCCCACGCCGCAATACGGGCACACCGAATCGACCTTCTTGTCGGCGAGGATCTTGTACGCATTCTTCGCGGGCGCGAGCGCGCCCGTGGGACAGGCCTGCACGCATTCGCCGCACGCGACGCACGTGGACTCGCCCATCGGGTCGTCGAAGTCGAACACGACCTTGGAATCGAGGCCGCGGAAGGCGTAGCCGATCACGTCGTTCACCTGCTCCTCGCGGCAGGCGCGCACGCAGCGCGTGCATTGGATGCAGGCGTCGAGGTTCACCGTCATCGCCGGGTGCGAATGGTCGGCCTTGGGCTGCGCGCGCGGCGCGAAGCGCGAGCGCGTGACGCCGAGCTCGCCCGCCCACTGGAAGAGCTCGTTGGCGCCGGGCTTGAGATCTTCCTTCGGCACGTCGGCCATGAGGAGCTCGACCACCATTTTCTGCGAGTGCAGCGCGCGCTCGGTGTTGCTGCCGACCTCCATGCCCTTCGACGGCTGGCGGCAACACGACGGCGCCAGCACACGCTCGCCCTTGATCTCGACCACGCACGCGCGGCAGTTGCCGTCGGGGCGATAGCCTTCCTTGTAGCAGAGGTGCGGGATATCGGTGCCGTAGCGCGCCGCGGCCTGGATGATGGTCTCGCCGGCGAACGCCGAGATGGTCTCGCCGTTCAGCTTGAACTCGATCGTTTCCGCTTTCCCGACGGGCTCGTTCATCTTCATAGTCAGACCTCGTGCGGAAAATGCTTGGCGACGCAACGAATGGGATTGGGAGCCGCTTGTCCCAATCCACAGATCGATGCATCGGCCATCGCGACCGAAAGCTCCTCGAGGAGCGCCGTGTCCCACTTGGGCGCCTGCATCAGGCGCGCGGCCTTCGCGGTGCCGACGCGGCACGGCGTGCATTGCCCGCACGACTCGTGCTCGAAGAAGCGCATCAGGTTCAGCGCCGCGTCGCGCGCCTTGTCGTGCTGCGACAATACGATCACCGCCGCGGAGCCGATGAAGCAGCCGTAGGGCTGCAGCGTGTCGAAATCGAGCGGGATGTCGCCCAACGACGCGGGCAGGATGCCGCCCGAGGCGCCGCCGGGGAGATACGCGTAGAGCTCGTGGCCGTCCTGCATGCCGCCGCAATACTCGGCGATGAGCTCCTTCACCGTGATGCCGGCGGGCGCGAGGTGCACGCCGGGCTTCCTCACGCGGCCCGACACCGAGAAGGAGCGCAGCCCCTTGCGCCCGTTGCGCCCGTGCTTCGAGAACCACTGCGGCCCCTGCTCGATCAGGTCGCGCACCCAGAGAAGCGTCTCCATGTTGTGCTCGAGCGTGGGGCGCCCGAAGAGGCCCACTTGCGCGACGTACGGTGGACGCAGGCGCGGCATGCCGCGCCGGCCCTCGATCGATTCGATCATCGCGGACTCTTCGCCGCAGATGTAGGCGCCCGCGCCGCGCCTGAGATGAATGCGCGGCAATGCCGCGGGCGGCTTCGCCTGCAACGCCGCGATCTCGCGCTCGAGCATCACGCGGCAGGCGTGGTACTCGTCGCGCAGGTAGACGTAGATGTCCTCAATGCCCACCGCCCACGCGGCGATCAGCATGCCCTCGATGAAGCGATGGGGATCGCGCTCGAGGTAGTGGCGGTCCTTGAAGGTGCCGGGCTCGCCCTCGTCGATGTTCACCGCCATCAACCGCGGGCCGGGCTCGGCGCGCACGATCTTCCACTTGCGCCCCGCCGGGAAGCCCGCGCCGCCCAGGCCGCGCAAGCCCGCATCCTCCATCGTCTTGATGACGTCATCGACCTGGCGCTTGCCCGAGACGCACTCGACCCAGGTCTTGTAGCCGCCATGGCTCAGGTAATCCGCATAACCATGGGGATGCGTGAAGGGCGCGGCCGTCTTTCCCTCCTTCACGCACTTCGCGACTTCTTCCGCGCGCGCATGGCCGAACGCGTTATGGCCCACGCACACGGCCGGGGCTTCCGCGCAACGCCCGATGCACGGCGCGCCGAGCACGCGCACGTTCGGCCCGACCAGCGCCGGCAGCCGGTCGAGAAGATCCTGCGCGCCCGCCATGCGGCAGGAGAGCGTCTCGCACACGCGGATCGTCGTCTGCGGCGGCGCGCTTTCGCCTTCCTTCACCACGTCGAAGTGGTGATAGAACGTGGCGACCTCGTAGACCTCCGCCATGGAGAGCTTCATCGCCTCGGCGAGCGCGTTCAGGTGCGCCGCGGACAAGTGCCCGAAGCGGTCCTGGACGCGGTGCAGGTTCTCGATGAGGAATTCGTGGCCGGTGGGCACGGCGTCGATGAGCGCCGCGACTTCGGCGCGCGCGACGGGATCCACCGGCCGGCCTTTCGGCGTGTGGCGCGGGCGGCGAATCTTGGAGAGCGGGATGACGACGGTTTCGGCCATGAGAAGCGCCCGGAATATCAAGGTATGAGCTTACAGATTTCGTGCCTTCGCGGGGCTTGACGCCCGTCAAGACCGCGGGCGCTCGCGCCGTGTGACAGAATCGCCGGATGTGCCGCGCCGTCCTCTACCTCGGCCAGCCGATCCTGCTGGACAACCTGCTGTTCCAGCCCGATTCGGCGCTGGTGCGGCAGAGCTACATGCCGAAGATGCTGCACATGCTGAACCTCGCGGGATTCGGCATGCGCGCGTGGGATCCCGGCTCGCGCGATCCCGCGACGCCGTTCGCGTACGCCTCGGATTCCCTGCCGGTGTTCGACCGCAACCTGAAGAGCCTCGCGGGAAAGGTCGCGGCGGGCTGCGTGCTCGCCCACGTGCGCGGCGTGGCCTACAACACGCAGGTCGAGATCTCGCTGCAGAACGTGCATCCCTTCCAGTTCGCGGGGGTGCCGATCGCCCTCGCCCACAACGGCGACCTGGCGCGCTTCGCCGAGATGCGCCCGCGCCTCGCGCGCCACGTGCGCCCGCAGATCGCGCGCGGCATCCGCGGCACCACCGACAGCGAATGGATCTACGCGCTGGTCGCCTCGCAGCTCGCCGAAGCGCACGAAGCGGCCAGCGGCGCGGCGCTGGTGGCCGCGGTCAAGGCGGCGATCGCAATCCTGCGCGAGGAGCGTCGCCAGCTCGGCATCGACACTTCGTCGTCCTTGAACCTTTTCGTGACCGACGGTTGCCAGGTCGTGGCGGTGCGCTACTGCTTCGATTTCGGCCGCTATGCCACCGCCGATGCCGCGAAACTCCACGAGGCCAACCTGGGGTTCCTGAGCCTCTGGTTCACGGCGGGCCGCGACTACGGCCTGCACGACGGCGAATGGAAAATGACCGGGGGCGCGGAGAACGCCGACTCGATCCTCATCGCCTCGGAGCCGCTCACGCGCGATGTCGCCGCGTGGGTGGAGGTGCCGGAGTACAGCCTGCTGCACGCCGAGATCCGCGACGCCCGCCCGGCCGTGAGCCTGCATTACCTCGACTGAAGCGGGCCCGCCCGGCGAGGAGCTTTTAGCCCGCCGCGGCGATGATCTGCCCGTGCAGCGCGGCCTCGAGCGGCGCGGCGCTGCGCGGGGAGGCGAGCTTCGCGTGGCTCAGCAGCCGGGTGAGCGAGCGGTTGGTGCGGCCCATCGAGGCGAGGAGGCTTCGCTGCACGGCGTGGCGCAACAATGCGCAGGCGCGCGAGCCGCCGAAGTAGAGCTCGCGAAAGGCCGCGGCGGGAATGTCGAGCAGGAGAGCGGTCTCGCGCGCGAACGCGAAGGAGGTGTGCGGGCTCTCGCGCAGCACGCTGAGATAGCCGATCAGCTGCCCGGGCCCCAGCATCGCCACGCGGCGTTCGCGCGCGTCGCGGATCGCCGCGATCTCCGCGGCGCCCCTCACCACGATGAAAGCCGACGCGGCGGGAGTGCCGGCGGCGAAGATGCCGTGGGAGCGCGGCGCCTCGACATAGGACGCGCGGCACACGACCTCGTCGATCTCGTCGGCGCTGAAGCGCTCGAAGAACGCCAGGCGCGGCAGAAAGCTCGCCGCGTCGAACGCGGCGGCGCGCGAGCGCGCGACGCCGGCGAGCGGGTCGGCGCCCGCGGTGACTTGCCGCGCGGGCCGGTCTTCCTGGGCGGCGCATGCGAGGAGCTGCGCGTTCAGCGCGGCCAGCTTCTCGGCGAGGATGAGCGTCACGGCGTGTTGCAAGCGCATTGCCGCCGGCTGGCGCTGCGAGACGAGCGCGCGGAATTCCTCGTTGGCGACGAACCATCCATCCACCGGCGCCGTCGCGCGCACCGTGGCCGTGCACGTGCCCAGGTCGATCAGGGCCATCTCGCCGAAGACGCTTCCGGGTCCCAGCTTCGCGACCGTGAGGCTCTCGCCGCCGGGAAGAGTGACCACCGCTTCGACGCTGCCCGTGCGCAGCACGTAGGCCCCGCGCGCCGTCTCGCCGTGGCGCACCAGGGTCGAGCCGGCCACGAAGGAAACCGGCGTCGCCACGGAAAGCAGCAGCGTACGCGCTTCGCCATCGAGGCCGTCGAGGAATGAGCGTGGGGCGGCGCCGGCGCTCACCGTGGGCTCCCCTCTAGAGGACCGACTTCAGAAGCTTGCCCATCTCCGCGGGATTGCGCGTGACCTTGATGCCGCAGGCTTCCATCACCGAGAGCTTCTCCTGCGCCGTGCCCTTGCCTCCCGATATGATGGCCCCGGCATGGCCCATGCGCTTGCCGGGCGGCGCGGTGAGTCCCGCGATGAATCCCACCACGGGCTTCTTCATGTTTTCCTTCACCCAGCGCGCGGCGGCCTCCTCGTCCGTGCCGCCGATCTCGCCGATCATGATCACGGCCTCGGTCCCGGGATCGTCGTTGAACATCTTCATCACGTCGATGTGCTTCAAGCCGTTCACCGGGTCGCCGCCGATGCCGACCGCGGAGGATTGCCCCAGGCCCAGCACCGTCACCTGGTTCACCGCTTCGTAGGTGAGCGTGCCGGAGCGCGAGACGATGCCGATCCGTCCCTTCCTGTGGATGTGGCCCGGCATGATGCCGATCTTGATCTCCTCGGGCGTGATGGTGCCGGGGCAATTGGGGCCGAGGAGGATCGTCTTCCTGCCTTTCATGCGCGCGCGCGTCTTCACCATGTCGCGCACCGGGATGCCCTCGGTGATGCAGATCACGAGATCGAGCTCGGCATCGACCGCCTCGTCGATCGCCGCGGCGGCGAAGGGCGGCGGCACGTAGATCACCGAGACCGTGGCGCCGGTCTTCGCCTTGGCGTCCTTCACCGTGCCGAAGATCGGGATGCCCTCGAAGTCCTCGCCCGCCTTCTTCGGATTCACGCCCGCGACGAAGCAGTTCCTGCCGTTCGCGTAGTCGCGGCACATGCGCGTGTGGAATTGCCCGGTCTTGCCGGTGATGCCCTGGGTGATGACCTTGGTATCCCTATCGATGAGGATCGACATTATTTTTTCCCCTTCGCCGCGGCGACCACCTTCTGCGCCGCGTCGGCCATGTCGGCGCCGGAGATGATCGGCAGGCCCGAGTCGGCGAGGATCTTCTTGCCGAGGTCGACGTTGGTTCCCTCGAGGCGCACCACCAGCGGCACGCTCAACCCCACCTGGCGCGCGGCGGTCACGACACCCGTGGCGATCACGTCGCATTTCATGATGCCGCCGAAGATGTTGACGAGGATCGCCTTCAACTTGGGGTTGCCCAGCATGATCTTGAAGGCTTCGGTGACTTTCTCCGCGGTGGCGCCGCCGCCCACGTCGAGGAAGTTGGCGGGCGCACCGCCGTAGAGCTTGATCACGTCCATGGTGGCCATGGCGAGGCCCGCGCCGTTCACCAGGCAGCCGATGTCGCCCTCGAGCTGGATGTAGTTCAAGTCGAACTTCGAAGCCTCGACCTCGGCGGGGTCCTCTTCGTCCAGGTCGCGCATCGCGACCACCTCGGGATGGCGGAAGAGCGCGTTGTCGTCGAAGTTCAGCTTCGCGTCGAGCGCCACGACGCGCTGGTCGCCGGTGACGATGAGCGGGTTCACCTCGAGGAGCGAGCAGTCGCATTCGTCGAAGCATTGGTAGAGCGACTTGAGGAGCTCGCGCGCCGAACCGATGAGCTCGGCCGGGACGCCGATCTTGCGCGCCGCGTCCTCGGCATCCTGGTCGGCGAGCCCGCCCGCCGGATCAGCAACGAATCGATGGATCTTCTCGGGATGCTTGTCGGCGACTTCCTCGATGTCCATGCCGCCCTCGCTGGAGGCCATCATCACGACCTTCTGCAGCACGCGGTCCACCACCATCGCGACGTAGAGCTCCTTCTTGATGTCGGCGCCCTCCTCGACGAGGAGGCGCTTCACGACGCGCCCCTGCGGGCCGGTCTGGTGGGTGACGAGCGTCATGCCGAGCATCTTCGATGCGATCTCGCGCACCTCGTCCACGGAACGCGCGAGCTTCACGCCGCCGCCCTTGCCGCGCCCGCCGGCGTGGATCTGCGCCTTGACCACCCAGACCGGGCCGCCCAGCTTCTTCGCCGCCTCGACCGCCTCGTCGACCGAGAACGCCGGAAAGCCGCGCGGGGTCGCCACGCCGTATTTGCGGAAGAGTTCCTTGCCCTGGTATTCGTGGATGTTCATGGAGGCTCGCGGAAGGGCGCCGAACGGCAACCCGAATCGGCGATTTTACTGAAAAGCGGTGTCAGGTACGACTTTTCGAGGAGGGCCTCGGTCGGCGAAAAGTCGTACCTGACACCACTTCTCAGTGCTGGTCGCCCTCTTCGGCGGCCTCGATCTTCTCGGTGCCGCGGTACCACTGCGGGTAGTACCTGGCCACGGCGGGGCTGGTCGATGCAAGGGCGTGGCAGCGGTCGAGCTGGAACGGCTTCCTCGACGGGTCCTGCACACGCTGCCCGGCCATGGTCTGGAACGCGGCGGTGGCGAGCGAAGCCGCGAGCTCGGTGATGTGGGTGCAGCCGCGCACGCCGCCCAGCAATTCCTTCACGCGCTGGTGATAGCCGGGGCGGATGGCGAGCCCCACCAGGAGCTTGTAGGCGGGAACGATCGCGTTGCAATGGTCCACGTACGGCATCGCGTCCATCGCCGCGGCGGCATCGACGATGACGAGGTTGCGGTCGACCGTGATGCGCAGCCACATGCCGTGGATCGGCTCGCCGGCGCGGCGCACGCCCGCGGCGAGCTTGAAGTCGCGGGGCTTGGTGTCGACGAGGTGGCCCTCGATGTCGTAGAGCCCGTCCTCGCGCTTGTATCCCTGGATCTCGATCGCGCGTTTGTGCAGGGGCTCGCGCGGGACGGTCGGATCAAGCCCGGGCATCGGCCGGTTTCGGTATCGCGCCCGCCCTGCGCGCTTCGCGGATCGCGGCGGCGAACTCGGCGCCGGTCTGGTAGCGCTTCTCGAAATCCTTGGCGAGCGCCATGTCGATGATCGCGTCGACCCATTCGGGAAGCGCCGGGTTGTAGTCGCGGATCGCCGGATGCGGGTTGTTGGCGATGGCGAACATGAGCTGCGTCATCGACTCGCCCTCGAACGGCAGCCGCCCCGAGAGCATCTGGTAGAGCATCACGCCGAGCGAGAAGAGGTCGCTTCTCCCGTCGATCTTCTTGCCCACGAGCTGCTCGGGCGACATGTACGAAGGCGTGCCGAGCACCATGCCGGTCTTGGTCTTCGACGAGTCGGTGATGCGCGCGATGCCGAAGTCGGTCACCTTCGCGGTGTCGCTCTCCGGCTCGTACATGATGTTGGCGGGCTTGATGTCGCGGTGCACCACACCCATGGTGTGCGCATAGCCGAGCGCATCGGCCACGCGCTCGCAGATGGCGAGCACCTTGTCGGACGGCAGCAGGTTGGGCTGCTTGGTGTACGGCGCGAGGTCCTTGCCCTTGAGGAACTCCATCGCGATGTAGCACAGGTCGTGCTCCTCGCCCGCGTCGTAGATGGTGACGATGTTGGGATGCGTGAGGCGCCCCGCGGTCTCGGCCTCGCGGAAGAAGCGCTCCTTCGCATCCGCCAGCTCGTCGGCCTCGAACTCCGCCGAGAGCGCCATGGTCTTGATGGCGACGACGCGGCCGATCTTCGGGTCCTTGCCGCCGTAGACGACACCCATCGCGCCCTTGCCGAGCTCCTTCTCGATCTGGTAGCGCCCGAGCATCGGCTTTTCCTGCGCGCCGCCCTGCAGGATCATGGTGCCGGCGTTGGTGCGCGCCGCCGCCGAGCCGCCGAGGATGATGGTCTCGGAGAGCTGCTTGTTCCTCCCGAGGCGCTCCTCGATGTCGCGGAACTTCGGGTTGTAGGTCGACATGTAGCGGAAGACACTCTCGGCCTTGTTGAACTGGCGGCGGCGCTCGAAGTCGAGCGCGAGCGCGTACATGTTCTCCATCACCTCGTCGTTCAACGGCGCCTTGCGGAACTTGTCGAACGCCATGTCGAGCTGGCCCTGCTGCTGGAAGGCGAGGCCGAGCATGCGGTTGGATTCCGCGCTCGCCACGTCGGCCATTTCCTTGCCGCGCTCGGTGACGAGGTAGCGCTTGGTGGTGAGCAGCGCATGCCCCACGACGAGGAGTGTCGCGGGGAGCATGAGCTGGATCCACAGGCCCGCGCTCGTCATGAGCCCCAGGTGCACGGCGAACAGCGCCGCGAGGAGGGCGCCGGTGATCATCGCGCCCTTGCCCGCCGAGAGCTTCGGCAGCATGAGGACGATGTAGAGCGCGATGAGGAGGTAGGCGCCGAGCGTGGCGAAGGCACCCCAGGTGGGCGCCACGAAGAAGTGTTCCTGCAGGATCGACGACACCGAGTGCGCGAGCGTCTGCACCGGGTTCATGCCCGCGGAGATGGGCGTCACCTGGCTGGCACCGATGCCCGCGGCGGTTGCGCCGATGAGCACGATCTTGTCGGCGTATTTCGCCGCCGGGATCTTCCCGGAGTACACGTCGAAGAAGGAATCCTCGGCGAAGGCGCGGCGCCCGTCGCGGTCCTTGTAGAAGTAGGTGTACATCTGCGCGGCGTCGTCGGTGCGGATGGTCTTGCCGCCTACCGACACGCTCTCGCCCAGCTTCGCCTTGATGTCCTTCGAGGTGAGGTTCAGGCTCTTCGCCGCCAAGAGCAGCGCCAGCGACGGATAGCGCTGGCCGTAGTAGTCGATGATGAGCGGCTCGAAGCGCGTGGCGCCGTCCTCGTCGAGGACCGAGGTGAGGTGGCCCATGCCCGCGACCGACACGCCGATCTGCTCGATGGGCACGAGCGCGTTGATGCCGTGCAGGAAATCTCCGCCGCTGCCGGTGACTTCCCCGATCGTGTTGCGGGTGACGTACTCGGGAAGGGGCTTGTCGGGCTTGCCCTGCGGCGGCGAGTAGCTCGACTCGCCGAACACCATCGGCACGATCACGTTGCCGGCCTTCTTCACGCTCGCGGCGAGGCGCACGTCGCTGTTCAGCGCGACCGAGGCCTCGGAGAGGATCTTGCCGATCTCGGCGACTTCGCCGGCCGGCTGCGCGACTTGCGCCGCGGGGGTCTGCCCGCCGATGGGTGCCACGCCCGGCACATCGGGAGCCAGCGCGCCGGGGTAGGCCTTGTTGTAGACCTCGAGCATCTTCTCGACGTAGGCGAGGCCCGGATCCTTCTGCGGCTCGAAGAAGAACACGGTGTTGCCGATGACCTTGGCCTTCGCGGCGGAGAGCTGGTCGATCAGCTTCGCCTGCACTTCGCGCGGCCACGGCCAGCGCCCGATGTTGGCGATCGACTGCTCGTCGATGGCGATGACGGCGACCTTCTCGCTCGGCTGCTTGGAAGTCATCCTCACGCCGAGGTCGTAGGCCCAGCGCTCGAGCCCGGGGATGAACCCCGACGTGCGCGCGAAGCCGAAGAGGGCGATGGCGATTATCAGGCCGAAGAACCAATCGGCCTTCCAGAAGGCGGTCTTCATGAACTCTCCCTGAGTCCTTGTCGTCCTTGTAGGACGCAAGCCTGTGGCTATGGCCCCATCATACCTAGGGTTTTGCGCGCATTCACATTCCCAGCGCGAGCTCTTCCCCGATCCCCCGGGCGCGCGCGAGCTTGGCCAGCTCCGCGGCGATGATGAGGTCCTGCATCGCCATGCCCTGGGATTCGAAGAGCGTGATGTCGGAGGCTTCCCTGCGACCCGGGCGAAGGCCCGCGATCACTTCGCCCAGCTCGGCCAGCATGCCCGCGTGCAAACGCCCTTTCTCGAGGGAAGGAAGCAGATCTCCCGCCTCCTTGAGCGCGCTCGGGCGCGAGTCGACCACGACCGCGGCCGCCCTCCTCACCGTGGTCTCGTCGATCTCCTGGCGCAGCAGTGAATTCGATCCCGCGGCGTTCACGTGCGTGCCGGCGGCGAGCCACTCGCCGTCGAAGACCGGTGTTGCAGATGTAGTGATGGCCACCACGATGTCGCTGCCCTTCACCGCATCCTCGGGCGACTTCGCGGGGACGACGTCGAGCGACAATTTCTGCCGCATCCTGTCGCAGAACTTCGCGACCTTTTCCGCCGTGCGCGAGTAGACCTTCACGCGCTCGAGGCGGCGCACCGCGGCGAGCGCCTCGAGCTGGCCCTGGGCCTGCCAGCCCGAGCCGAAGATGCCCACGACCTTGGCGTCCTCGCGCGCCAGCCACCTGGCCGCGACACCGCCGGCGGCACCGGTGCGCATCATGCCGAGCCGGTTGGCTTCCACGACCACGTCGAGATTGCCGCGCTCGGCGTCGAATCCGTACACCAGGAAGCGCACGCCCTCGCGGCTCGAGGTGTAGGCCTTGTAGCCGAAGATCCCCGCCGACGGCACCGCGCCCTGCAGGATGTGCATCGCCGCCTTCGGCAATCGCGTGCGCTCGCGCGGGACGTCGATCGCATTGCCCGTGGAGTACTCGCGGTGCACCCGCTCGATCAACTCGAGCGTGGTCTTCATGGTGAGCAGCTGCTCGACGTGCGATTCGCGAAGAAAGAGCGCCATAAAAGGGGTCAGATTACTTTTAGGGTCTTTAAGGGGACACGTTAGTTTCGCACAGCCCTAATCTGTCCCCTTAAAGACCCTAAAAGTAATCTGACCCCTTCTTGCCTACGGGAAGGCCGGGACCGTGGGCTCCTGGCCGCGATCGGTCGCCTCGGGGTGGGTGCGGGCGATGACGTCGTGCACCTCCTGATAGCGCCCCGAAGGCACGTCGAGCATGAGGAGGATCTTGCCCTCCTGCAGCTCGCCCTCGAAGCCTTTCAGGCGCGAGTTGGGCACCTGCAGCCCAACCATGCTCGCCACCCACATGCCGAGGCCCGCGCCGACGATCGCCGCGATCAGCACCGCCACCATCTGCAGCGTGACGCCCTGCGGCGGGAAGTTGACGAGGAGGAGACCCACCAGCACGCCCATGACGCCGCCGATCACGAGCCCCACGAACGCGCCGTGGACGGTGTCGGTCTTCTGCAGGTAGGAGGCTTCGTGGAGCTCGCCCAGGTCCGTGCCGCGCCGCGCGAGGAAGTGCATGTGCTTGTCCTCGATGCGCGCCAGCAGCAAGTCGTTGGCCAGCGTGCGCGCGCTGGAGACGTCGGGGAGCGTGACGTACATCCGCAGTCTCATGGTCGTCCCTCCTTTGCGTTGGGCACCCGTAAAGCGAGCCTAGACCTGCCGGAGGCGCATTTCAAGGGTGTATAAATCCGGGCTATGAAGCGATTTCGCCGCGCCGCCGCGTGGGTGTTCCTGCTCACCTGCGCCTCGTTTTGCTGGGCGCAGGCGAAGGCGCCGCGCGTGGCGCTGGTGATCGGCAACGGCGCCTACAAGCACGCCGCCGCGCTCGACAATCCGCCGAACGACGCGGCCGACGTCGCGAAGGAGCTCGCGGCCGCGGGCTTCGTCGTGATCCGCCGCGACAACGCGAGCCTGCGCGAGATGCACCTTGCGCTGCGCGAGTTCGGCGACAAGCTTACGAGGACCACGACCGGCGTCTTCTACTTCGCGGGCCATGGGGTGCAGGTGCGTGGGCGCAATTACCTCCTGCCGGTGGACGCGGACATCGCGCGCGAAGACGAGGTGGCGTTCTCGGCGATGGACCTGGGCGCGGTCATGGAGAAGCTCGATTCCGCGAGGAATCCCGTGAACATCGTGATCCTCGACGCCTGCCGCGACAATCCGTTCGGCGCCCGCATCCAGATGACCGCCAAGGGACTCGCGCAGGTGGAAGCTCCGCCGGGGACGCTCATCGCCTTCGCCACCGCGCCCGGCTCCGCCGCGTCCGACGGCGGCGGGCGCAACGGTCTCTATACCGGCCATCTGGTCGCCGAGATGAAGCGGCCCGGCGCGCCCATCGAGGAGATCTTCAAGGCGGTGC
>WNFM01007538.1_pt1 | contig 34823 bp, 38 predicted proteins | sample 5400271 | NCBI WGS metagenome assembly WNFM01 (sample SAMN13153352, study PRJNA577476) | soil metagenome | isolation source: 60 cm saprolite on Douglas fir-dominated hillslope | place: USA:California | collected 2013-09-17 | reverse complement strand
TGGGGAGGTGTGCGTGATGGCGCTGGCCGCGATCAGCCGCCTCGGCCTGGACGGCGAGCCGGTGCCCGTGGTGCTCGGCGGCGGGGTGCTGACCGCGCGCGACCCGCTGCTCACCGGCGAGATCACCAAGCGGTTCGCGGACGGAGCCCCGCTGGCGACGCTGCGCATCGTCGACGTCCCCCCGGTGGCAGGCGCGGCCTTGCTCGGCCTGGACCACATCGGGGCGGGGCCCAGGGCCCAGGCCCGGCTGCGCGCTGCGTACCTGCCGGGGCCCGCGCCGCCGTGATCATTCGCGGCTACCGTTCCGGCGACCTGGGCGACCTGTACCGGATCTGCCTGCAGACCGGTGATCACGGCACCGACGCCACCGCGCAGTTTCGCGACCCGGACCTGCTCGGTCACGTCTACGCGGCACCGTACGGCCTGTTCGAGCCGTCCCTGGCGGTCGTGGCGGAAGACCGGGCCGGGGTGGGCGGCTACTGCCTCGGCGCGCTGGACAGTCGGGCGTTCGAGCAGCGGACGGAAGAGCGGTGGTGGCCGCGGTTGCGGCTTCGCTACGTCGAGCCCGACGTCGCCGACCGCGGCCGCTGGACGCGGGACGAGCAGATCGCCTACCTCATCCACCACCCGTGGCGCACCGACGACGAGCTGATGGCCGACTTTCCGTCCCACCTGCACATCGACCTGCTGCCCCGGCTCCAGGGCCGCGGCACGGGCCGCCGGCTCGTCGGCATGCAGCTCGCGGCGCTGCGGGACCAGGGATCGCTCGGCGTTCACCTGCACGTGAATGCCGGGAACCAGCGCGCCCTGGGCTTCTACCATCACCTCGGCTTCACCCAGCTGCGCGACGGCCCGCGCCGCGTCCTCGGCCTGCGGCTGCGGTAGCTGGCGGCGGCTGCCGACTCTGGTCCGGCGCCGGAGATGTGTCAGCGGTTCCTGATGACCTTTCTGCGGTAGGCGATGCTTCCGGCGCCGACCAGTATCGCCGCTCCGCCGAGCCCGAGGAGCAGGGTGTCCTGGAATCCGGCCGTGCCGCCGCCACCGGTGGCCGGGGGCGCGGTGGGGATCGGGCTGGTCGAATGGCTCTCCGTCACCGCCGGCGATGCCGACGGGGGCACCGAGGTATTGGCCGAGGGGGTGGCTGAGGGGGTGGCTGAAGGGGTGACCGAGGGGCTGGCGCTCGCGCCCGGCTGGCCTACCCCAGCCGTACGGCTAGACGATGCAGCAGGGGCTGGCGAGGCACCTCGCACGGGTGAGGAGGTTGGCAGTGCCACCGAGGGCGAGGACGATGTAGGCAGGGCCGCCGACGACGAGGACGTCGTGCAGGCCGAGATTGCTGCGGAGGCAAGTATGGCCAGCATGCCGCAGCTTGCCGCGGTTAGCCTCGCGCCGAGCCCCGTCCCCGCAGTGGTGGTGCGGACCTTCATAGAACCTCCTCTCGCATCCGGCAGGTGGCGGCCCACTGGCTCGGTCGCGCATCAGAAACCGACGCTGGAACGGAAAACGCATGGCTGAACCGACCGCTGCCCGCGCCGACTGAATGCAGGTCCCCGAAAGCGCGAAGGACCATAGGGTAAAGCCTATAGACGCCGCAGACATGTAATAGCCTGTTCACCACCTGAATATCAGGCTACGCGAACAGAACACTCTTGGGAAGACGGAGGGAGTGACGACACTATTGGGCGAGGTCGAGTGGCGGCGCATCGCCGGGTTTCGCGTGGTCATGTCTTGGCCGCATAGCCGCTATGCCCCCAAGCCCGGTCCGTCAGGAAGCGTCCGGGCCCGCGTGGCCGGAGTGGCCGGCGTGCTTCTCATCGTGGCCGGGGCCGCCGCTGTCGGTGTCGCGCTCGGGGCGCAGGAGCATGCGCCGCAGCCTTCCCTGGCGGCAGCGGGCGCTCTCGGGCCGTCCGCAGGCCGGGACCACGGGCCGTCGTTGCCGCGCTCAGTGCCGGTGTCCGTTGCTATCCCGGCCATCGGCGTGAACTCGGGACTGCTGCACCTGGGGGTCAACGCCGACGGCACGATCCAGGTACCGTCGCTGTACACGAGCGCAGGCGAGGCGGCGTGGTACAAGTACTCGGCGACGCCGGGCCAGATCGGGGCGTCGGTCATCGAGGGTCACCTCGACAGCTACCACGGGCCCGCCGTCTTCTTCCGCCTCGGAGCCCTCCGCCCCGGGGACAATGTCGACGTCACGCTCGCCGACGGGATCACCGCCGTTTTCCGCGTCACCGGCGTACGCCAGTACCCCAAATCCAGATTCCCTGCGAAAACCATTTACGGCGCGACTCACTACGCGGCTCTGCGCCTGATAACGTGCAGCGGCGCATTCGACTACGGCACCGGTCATTACCTCAGTGCCACGGTTGTATTCGCATCCCTCGCCTCATCACGGCCGGCCGGTCGCGATTGGCCCGGCGCCTGACGACCTTCTTCTTGCCGCGCTGGGCGGGCCTGCCGGCCGGCCCTTACCGGGCCAGCAGCCGGTCGAGATCGGCCGGATCGGCGCCGGTCACCTCGACTACCTTCGTCCGGCTGGCTGCCCCGCTCACCAGCGTCACCGAATGACGGCGGATGCCGAACGCCGCAGCTACCGCCGCCAGCGCGGCCGCTGTGGCCTGCCCGTCCACCGCACGCGCACTGACCCGCACGACCAGTGCGCCATCGTGCTCACCGCCCACGCCGGGACGGGCAGACCCAGGCCGGACCCGGAGAGTAATACGCACCACCCCAGTGTGCCCCAGGCAGTTTGTGGACGCTGAAGGCTGTGCGAGCAACCCTCAGCGTCCACAAACCGCTGCGCCGACGACGGCGCGGCCGACCCGGCTGAGGCGCAGCGCCGGCCCCTCGTGCTTCAGCGAAGCGGCGCGAGCGCCTCGGCGAGCGGGGTGAGCACGGCTGGAGTCAGTGGGGCAGCAGGTAGACGATCGCCAGGCCGAGCTGCTCGCCTGCCAGGGCGGCCACCTTGTCGACGACGGCTCCCAAATCATGATCGGCGCTCAGCGGGATGTGGCTCGACAAGGTGATCTCTGCCGGGTTGCGGCCGATGTCCTGGCAGTGTGCGAACAGAACGTCTCTCTTTCGCGCGAACTCCTCCACGGTGCCGGCAACGAAGTTCCAGTGCTGGGCGTACCGGGCGGCGGTGCGCAGGGTACGGCGCTCGCCGCTGCCGCCGATGCAGATCGGCGGGTGTGGCCGCTGCGGTCCCTTTGGCTCGCAACGAGCGTCGGTCAGCCGGTAATAGTCGCCCCTGAAGCTCGTCGTCTCCTGGGAGAGCAGGCCCACGAGAACCTGGCACGCTTCCTCGAAGCGGTCGCTGCGCTCGCGCGGGGTGCCGAGCGCGATGCCATACGCTCTCGATTCCTCCTCGTTCCAGCCCGCGCCGATACCCAGCTCGAGCCGGCCGTCGGAGATGATGTCGATGGTGGCCGCCATGTTGGCCAGCACGGCCGGCTGGCGGTAGTGGATTCCGGTGACCAGCGTGCCCAGCCTCAGGCGGCGAGTCGCCTGCGCCAGCGCGGCCAGCGCCATCCAGCCCTCCAGGCACGGCCCGGCCGAGTCCCCGACGATCGGGTAGAAGTGGTCGAACAGCCATCCGGACTCGAAGATCTCGATCTCGTCGGCTTCCTTCCACACGGCCAGCATGTCCGCCCAGGTCGTGTTCTGCGGCGCGGTCTTGAAGGCAAAGCGCATGATCGGTCCCTCCTGACGTGTGCGGGTGCGGCCGCACGCTACCAGCGCCCGTCCGCGCGGCTTGATGTAGGTCGGGTTCGGGTGATCATCTGCGCGCGGCAAAGGTGTGCGCGGCCTACGGACGCACCGCACCACGCCGGCCAGCCGGACCCAGTCAGCCGGCCAGGAGGTAGCAGGCGATGGCCGCCGCGGAGGCCACGTTGAGCGAGTCGACTCCCCCGCTCATCGGTATCCGCACGCTCAGGTCGGCTTGGTCGCGCCAGCGGGCCGAGAGGCCGTCTCCCTCGGCTCCGAGCAGGAGGGCAAGCCGACCAGCGTCCGCCGGCACCAGGCCGTCCGCCGGCACCCGGCTGTCCGGCCGCATGCGGGCGTCGGCGAGCGCCTCGCCGATCGGCACCGCGTCGGCTGCGGGGGTCAGCGCAAGCAGGCGGAACCCGGCCGCGCGGAGCCCGGCCAGTCCCTCCCGCCAGTCGTCCAGCCGGGCGTAGGGCACAGCGAACACCGCGCCCATCGACACGCGGACCGAGCGCCGGTAGAGCGGGTCGGCACAGCGTGGCGCCAGGACCACCGCGTCGAAGCCGAGCGCAGCCGCGCACCGGAAGATCGCGCCCACGTTCGTGTGGTCCACAATGTCCTCGAGCACCACGACGCGCCGCGCGCTGTCGATCACCTCACCCACCGGCGGGAGCGGGAGCCGCCGCATCGAGGCCAGCGCGCCGCGGTGCACCCGGTAGCCGGTGACCTGGTGGGCGATCTCCGGCGGGACCACGTATACCGGGCCATCGCAGCGGTCGGCCAGGTCCGCGAGGCCGGCCAGCCGGTCGCTGGTGACCAGCAGCGAGCGCACCGGATAGCCCGCGGCGATGGCGCGCCGTATCACCATTTCCCCCTCGGCGACGAACAGCCCGCTGGATGCCTCGAGGCTCTTGCGCAGGTTGACGTCGGTGAGGCGGACATAGTCCCTCAGACGCGGGTCGTCGGCGTCGCCGACCGGAACCAGGCTGCTCACGGGTTCAGTCTGGCCGACCCGCAAGGGTGGTGCCTGTTCGGTGACCCTCAGTGCGCCCCGCGGCTCCCCGGGGTCACCAGCCCGGTTTCGTAGGCGATGACGACGAGCTGGGCGCGGTCCCGGGCGTTCAGCTTGGTCATGATGCGACTGACGTGGGTCTTGGACGTGAGGGGGCTGAGGAACAGGCGCGCGGCGATCTCGTCGTTGGACAAGCCCTCGGCGACCAGCGCCAGCACCTCGCGTTCCCGGACGGTCAGAGTGGACAGGACCTGGCCGCTGACCGGCGGCCGCTCGGGGCGGCGGGCGAGGTCGGTGATGAGCCGCCGCGTCACGCTCGGCGAGAGCAGCGCGTCGCCCCTGGCCGCCACCCGGATTGCCTGGATCAGCTCGGCGGGCTCGGTGTCCTTGACCAGGAAGCCGCTGGCCCCAGCCCGGAGTGCCTGGTAGACGTATTCGTCGGACTCGAAGGTGGTCAGGATGACGACCTTGACCCCGGCGAGGTCCTCGTCGGCTGAGATGCGGCGGGTGGCTTCCAGGCCATCCACCCCGGGCATCCGGATGTCCATCAGCACCACGTCGGCGCGCTCGCGGCGGGCCAGGTCGACCGCTTGCTGGCCGTCGGTGGCCTCGCCGACCACCTCGAGGTCGTCGGCGGCGTCGAGCAGGAGGCGGAATCCCGCGCGGATCAGGGCCTGGTCGTCGGCCAGCAGGACCCGGATCATTGCGGCGTGCCATTCTCGAGCGGGGCGGAGCCGCTGTCAGGGGCGGAGGCGGTGCCAGAGGCGGAGGCGGTGCCAGGGGCGGTGCCGCCCCTGCCGCCCCCGTCGCCGGTGAGCTGCCCGCGGAGGGGGAGCCGGGCCGCGACCCGATAACCGCCGCCGGGAGACGGGCCGGTCACGACGGAGCCGCCGACGGCGGCGGCGCGCTCGCGCATTCCGGCCAGCCCGTGTCCAGCCCCCTCGCTCACTGTGCCTTCGGCGACGGGGCCGGCCGGCCCCCGATGCCCGCTCCCGGTGTCGGCCACGTCGATGCGCAGTTCGTCGTCGCGGTAGCTCAGCGAGACCGCGGCCGCCGCCGGGCCTGCGTGGCGGATGGCGTTGGTCAGCGATTCCTGGACGATCCGGTAGGCGGCCAGGTCCACGGCCGCGGGCAGCGGGGACGGTTTCCCGGTCACGGTGAGCGTCGTCTCCAGGCCGGCCTGGCGGGCCCCGGCGACGAGGGTCTCGAGCTGCGCGGTGCCCGGTGCAGGCTGGGTGGGGTCGGCGTCGTCGGCCTGGCGCAGCACGTTGAGGATCGCGCGCAGCTCCCTGAGCCCCTCCTTGCTGGCCGCCTTGATTGCCTGCAGGGCCTCGGCAGCAGCCTCCGGGCGGGTGGACAGGACGTGGGAGGCCGCGCCGGCCTGCACGTTGATGGTAGCCATGGTGTGCGCGACCACGTCATGCAGCTCGCGGGCGATGCGCAGCCGTTCCTCATCGACCCGCCTGCGGGCGTCCTCCTGGGCCCGGTCGTGGATCGACGCCACGTAGGCCCGCCGGTTGGCCACGGCGATCCCGGCGAACAGCGGGGCGGCGACCAGGCCGGGGATGAGGACGAACCCGCCGCCGGCGATGTGCCCGAACGGGTTCGCCGCGCCGGTGGCCGTCATCAGCCCGGCCATCGTGGCCGCGGCCAGCGCGATGGCCCGCCGGACGCTGACCTGGGTAGCCACCGCATATAGAGCCAGGGCGGGGGCCACCAGGGCGGCGCCGTTGATGTAGCCGAGCAGCGTGAAGCCCGCTACCGCGGCGGTCGAGACGGTGAGCACGGAGACCGGCCACCGGCGCCGCCCGGCCAGCACCAGGCACGCGATCGCCACCAGCAGGTAGGCAGCGGGCGGGGGATGCGGGACCAGCCGCCCGCGGAACTGGATCGTGTCGGAGGGGCTGGAGGGATGCGCCTCGCCGTAGGTGCCTGAGATCAGTACAGCGGTCACCACGAGGGCGGATACCACATCCCGGACGGGCGAACTCAGCCAGCGCCGCCACGCTGCCCTGACAGGTTCCATGGCAGCAGCGTAGGCATCCCCAGCGTCGGAGTCGCCATCCCCGGGTTGATCAACCGGCTACTCCCCCGGGAGTAGCCGGGGCTTCCTTGATCCCGCGGTGGTACCGGCAAGTGCCCACCGGAGCGGGACGACCCGGAGGTACCCAGAGCGCCAGGCTGGCGAGCGGCTGGTGGATCGCCCACCAGCAACGGAACTCGGAGGTCCCGATGCCCGCGCTCACCCGCTTCGTGCTCCGCCACAAGGCGCTCGTGGCCCTTTTCTGGGTCGTCGTGTCCGCCATCGGCGTCATGACCATCAGCGGCACCACGCACCGGATGACGAACAGCTTCGCCATGCCGGGGCAGGCGTTCAGCGTCGACAGCCGGATCGCCCGCCAGTACGGCAACGGCGGCTCCCAGCCCCCCTACGTACCGGTCATCACGGTGCCGGCCGGGAAGCGGATCACCGACCCGGCCGTAGCGGCCGCCACGGGGCGCGCGTTCGCGCGTTCGTCTCAGCCGACGGCCGGACCACGTTCGCGCTCGTCTACCCGAAGCTGCCCAGCGGCGGTTTCGCGGCCGACAACCTGATCGGCGCGGCGGCGGACACCGTCGGCCGACAGCTGAGCGCCGCCGTTCCCGCCGGGTCCAAGGTCGACGTCACCGGCACCGTGCCGCTCCAGCTCGGGGCCCAGAGCTCCAAGGGCGGCGGCCCGGGAGTCTTCGTGGAGACGCTCGTCGGCGGGATCGGCGCGCTGGCCGTGCTGGTCTTCGTGTTCGCGTCGTTCCTGGCCCTGGTGCCGCTGATGGTCGCGATCGTCTCGATCCTCACCTCGTTCCTGGTCATCTACGGCCTGACCTACCTGATGAACGTCAGCTCCCTGGTGCAGTTCCTCGTCGCGCTGATCGGGCTGGGCGTGGCCATCGACTACTCGCTGCTGGTAGTCAGCCGCTGGCGCGAAGAGCGGGCCGCGGGCCGGGACAACGCCGCGGCCGTGGTCGGGGCGATGAACCACGCGGGCCGGGCGGTCGTGTTCTCCGGGCTCACCGTCGCCATCGGGCTGCTGTCGATGATCGTCCTGCCGGTTCCCATGCTGCGCAGCGTCGGCTACGGCGGGGTGCTCGTGCCGCTGGTGTCCGTCGCCGTCGCCATCACCCTGCTCCCGGTGATCCTGGCCACCGTCGGTCCCCGGCTGGACTGGCCGCGGCTGCGGACCGAGCGCCAGGCCAGCCGGGTGTTCTCGGCCTGGGCACGTGGCGTCTACTCCCATCGCTGGGCCGCCGCGCTGGTGGGATTGGGCATCCTGGGCGCCCTGATGCTGCCCGCGCTGTCCCTGCACCTGGGCGAGCCGGGGAGCTCCGCGCAGGCCACCAGCGGCCCCGCCCACGAGGCGCTGGCCACCCTCACCGAGGGGGGCGTCCCCTCGGGCGTGATCACCCCGGCCGAGGTGCTCACCTCGTCAGCTCCGGTCGCCGTCGCCGCCGAGGCCGCCCGGGTGCCCGGCGTGTACGCGGCCGTGGCGCCCGCCTCACCTGACTACCGTCGCGCCGGCACGGCGATCGTCACCGTGATCCCCGCCGCCGAGAGCAGCATCCCGGCGGGCCAGATCACGATCAGCAGGCTGGAGCACACCGTGCTGGCCAGCCCGCACGTGGTGGGCGTCGGCGGCGACGGCGCCTCGCTGATCGACTTCGACCACGCCGTCTACGGCGACTTCCCGCTGATGCTCGCTATCATCAGCGTCGCCACCTTCCTGCTGCTCACCAGGGCCTTCCGCTCCGTTCTGCTGGCGGCCAAGGCCGTGGTGTTCAACCTGATCTCCCTGGCCGCCGCGTACGGCGTGCTCACCTGGGTATGGCAGGACGGCCACGGCTCCGGCGCCCTGTGGGGCATCCCGGCCACCGGAGCGATCACCATGTGGGTGCCGCTGATGGTCTTCGCCTTCCTGTTCGGCCTGTCCATGGACTACGAGGTGTTCATCCTCACCCGCATCCGGGAGGCCTACGACACCACCGGTGACGCCCGGCACGCGGTCACCGAGGGCCTGGGCCGGACCGGCCGCCTGGTCACCAGCGCGGCGGCGATCCTCATGCTCAGCTTCCTGTCCATGTCCACCGGGCCGCAGACCGACCTGAAGATCCTGGCCACCGGGCTCGGCGCCGGGATTCTCATCGACGCCGTGGTCATCCGCTGCCTGCTCGTCCCGGCCCTGGTCGCACTCTTCGGCCGGGCGAACTGGTGGCTGCCGCCCTCGCTGGGCAGGCTGCTCCGGGTCCCCGCCACGGCCAGCCCGGCCCCCGCCACGGCCAGCCCGGCCCCCGCCACGGCCAGCCCGGCCCCCGCCACGGCCAGCCCGGCCTCCGCCACGGCCAGCCCGGCCTCCGCCACGGCCAGCCGGGCCCCGGCCGCGCTCCCGGACGGGTCCCGGTCGGCGCGAAGTAAGGCGCGAGGTAACAGGTAACCGCCCGGCCCTCGCGCAGGTGCAGGGCCAGCGCCCGGCAAGGTGGCCGCCAGCAGGTGGCCACCTTGCGGCGTTACGCATCGCCTGTAGGCCGGCTGCATCAAAACCGGGCAAGTCGCCTGATCTGCCGCTGAGAGTCCGATATAGTCATCGGTTTGGGGACGGCCTCGTCCGGAACAGCGCCGAGGCCAGCCGAGCCGCATGATCCGAGGATTCTTGTGAACCCACGCGAGCAGCGGGGCCGTGTCAGCCGACGTGGCCGGCAACGCCAGGTCAGCGTGCGGCTGCTGGTGGCGATCGCGGTCGGGATCTCTGCGGTCCTCATGGCCGCGCTCACGGCCCAGGCGGTCGCGGCCCGCAACGCGTGCAACAACCACCCTCTCCTGGTCAATGTCGCCGTGTCGGTGGATATCGCACCGGCCATCCAGCACGTCGGGCAGGTCTTCAACCAGCAGAACCACCAGGCGGCCGGGCGCTGCGTCGAGGTGCAGGTCACCCAGGACCCGCCCGCGGCCGTCGCATCCCAGGTCGACGGGCAGGGCTCCAGCGCCGGCCTGCCCGCCATCGACGCGTGGATCCCCGACTCGAGCCTGTGGGTCGACGCAGCGCGCACGTTCCCGCTCGGGGCCGAGGCGGTACAGCCCACCGGCCTGAACATCGCCAAGTCACCCCTCATGATCGTGATGCCGCCCGCCGCGGCGGACCAGGTTCCAGCCTTCAACACCTCCGTCGGCTGGAATTTCCTGCTGCCGGGAGCCATCGGGGGGCCATCATCTGCGCTGGGGCTCAGGCTCGACCTGCCCGACCCGACGCAGAGCTCGGCCGGGCTCGCCACCCTGGTCGAGATCAGCAGGCTGCTCGGCGGCGGCGCGGACGCCCGCGCGAAGCTCGCCACGTTCGTGCTCTCGGCCCAGCCGTCCGCGGAATTCGACAACCCGACCTCCCTGGCGGCGTTCGTCTCCCTGGCCAACCCGGCTCTGTCCGCCGCGCATCCGGTGACGGTCACCAGCGAGCAGGCGGTCCTCAGCTACGACGCCGCCCATCCGGACCAGCCGCTGGCCGCTCGCTACCCGGTCGGCCGAAGCGCCGCGCTCGGGACCCCGGAGCTTGACTACCCCTACGTCCTGACCTCCACCGACCCGGCCGAGCTGGCGGCGGCATCGTCCGCTACTACGGCTTCCGGTCGGGCGACGGCGTCACCGGCACCCTGCCCGCGAGCGACGGGCTGGCCCAGCAGCCGCTGCAGGTGGCCACGCCGACGGTGCCCGGCGAGGCCCTGACCGATCTGCAGGCCTGGCAGCGGCTCCAGATCGGCTCCAGGGACCTGGTGCTGATCGACGTCTCCTCGGCCATGGCCACGCCGTCCGGCGTACCCGGCGTGACCCTGGAGCAGGAGCTGACGACCACCGCGAACCTCGGGCTCGCGCTGTTTCCCGACAGCGCGCAGATAGGCGACTGGCGGTTCGCGGACAATCTCGACGGCAGCCTCCCCTACAAGGTGCTGGTCTCCGTCGGGCCGCTGCCCGCCGAGGTGGGGCTCATCAGCAGGCGCCAGCAGCTCCAGGAGATCAACGGGTCGGTGAACCCGCTGCCCAACACGCCCGCCGCGATCAACAAGACCATCCTGGCCGGGTACCAGCAGATGCTCGCCAGCTACCAGCCGAACTACTCCAACGCGGTCATCGTCATGACCGCCGGGGTGGACAAGGCCCCAGGCGACCTGTCTGCCGCCGCGCTGATCAGCAAGCTCCGCGCGATATACAACCCGAACAAGCGGGTCGAGCTGATCATCCTCCAGCTCGGCAGCGCCGGCAATTTCACCGCCCTGCAGCAGATCGCCACGGCGGGCGGCGGACAGGCCTACGAGATCTCCGACCCGCTCCAGATCGGCAAGGTGTTCTTCGAGGTGATCTGGCCGGGATCAGTCACGGTTTGATCTTCTCAGGATCAGTCGCGATTCGTGTGAACCCGGCGTCCGGGTCGCGCGTCTTCTGTTGTGAGGCCCGGCGAGAGCGGGGCGCCGGGCCTCACTCAGCTTCGAGGGAATCCGGGTCGCTGCGTGACCTGCCCGATGCCGCCACCATCTGCCAGACGGCGGATCCGCGCCCGCTCACGGCGGTGACGACAGCCCGTCTCGCCCGCCGCCGTCTGCCAGGCTGAGCCCGTCACACCCTAAATCCGATCCGATATTCCGACCCCGGCATTGGGGGTGGACTAATTCATCGTGCTGACGTAGGCAGGTAGGTGGGGATCTGGGGGCGGAGGCCGGGGCCGTTGTTGAGGGAGCGCAGTGAGCGACGCGTGGATGCCTGGTGCCGGGCGCATCCCAGCAGGAATCGATGGCGGGCCGCTGAAAGGCGGCGCTCCCCGCGTCGTGTGGCAGGCCCTCGATGCCGACCCGCGGACCGTGCCGGCCGGACGGGCGGCCCAGCGGCTGGACCAGCTCGGCCGGGCCGGCCACCTGGTGTGGAATCCGATACACGGCGAGATCGTCCAGCAGATCCCGATCCTGCGGGCCGGGAGGTCGCTCGGCTGGCCCGGTGGCCTGAACCCGGGGGTTCTCCCGACGCCCGGCGTCGGCGCCATCGGGGGAGCGGCGCAGCAGGCCGCGGCCGGGTCGGCGGCAGGCGGGACGGGGGATGTCATCGCCGAGGTCAACGCGGAGATCAACGCGGAGGGGCGGCTGTGCGTCCAGATCTGCGTCGTGGCGTTCGCCTGCGACCCGTTCACCTCCCGCCCCATGCTGGGCCTGGCGCAGATTCTGGACTGGCTCGACTCCTGGCGCATCCCCCGGCAGTGGCCCGCCGGGCGGCCCGCCGCGTTCCCGCATGAGCAGGCGGCCTGCCGGGACCGGCGGCTCTGGGCCCGGGGTGGTCATTTCGGCGCCTCCCAGGTGCCCGGCCTGACGGCCGTCGGGCCCGGCGCGGTCGACGTCGAGCTGCTGACCGGCTGGACCGGCCAGGCCAGGCCGCCCGCCCAGGTCGGCCGGGCCGGGCCGTCGGGGCGGGCCGGGCATGCCGGGCATGCCGCGGCGCGGGCGCGGGTGCCGCTGGCGAGCGCACGCGCCGAGGAGAACGGACCGGCCGCCTCCGGGATGCGGGACCTCGACGGTTACTTCGACAGCGAGGATGCCTCAGCCGCGGCGGCGACGCTGAGCCCGGTCGGGTGATCATGCCGGGTACGGTGGGCGGATGAGCGCCGATCTCCCCCTGTCGACCACGGAACGAACCACGCTGCACCGGCTCCGCGAGCGCGGCAGGATCGACCGAGCCGACCTCTATGCCGTGCTGGACGCCGGGCTGATCTGCCACCTGGGCGTGATCGTGAACGGCTCCCCCGTGGTGCTGCCGACTGGCTACGGGCGCGCCGGCGACACCCTCTACCTGCACGGGTCGTCGGCCAACCGGGCCCTGCTGGGCGCCGACGGCCAGCAGATCTGCGTCACGGTGACCCACCTGGACGGCCTGGTGTGCGCCCGCTCGGTGTTCCACCACTCGATGAACTACCGCAGTGCGATGATCTTCGGCACCGCGCGGCTGCTCATCGAAGATTCAGAACGGATAGCGGCGCTCCAGGCCGTCACCGAGCAGCTGGTCCCCGGCCGGTGGGATTATGCCCGCTCCCCAACGCGCAAGGAGCTCGCCGCGACCGCGGTGCTCCAGCTGCCGCTGGGCGAGGCGTCGGTCAAGGTGCGCACCGGCCCGCCCAAGGACGACCCGGAAGACTACGACACCGACATCTGGGCCGGGCTCCTGCCCGCCCAGCTGACCTTCGGCGCGCCCCAGCCCGACCCGGCCCTGCGCCCGGGCGTGAGCATCCCCGCGCACATCAGCGCTCTCGCCGGACACGCGCGAGACGCCTGATGTCCTGGCTGCCTCTATGCCCTGTTATTGATGCGCTGACCTAGGCTGATGGAATGACTGACCGCCTCGTCTGGATCGACTGCGAGATGACCGGGCTCGACCTTGCCCGTGATGCGCTCATCGAGATCGCGTGCATTGTCACCAACGGCCAGCTTGTCGGGCTCGACGAGGGTGTGGACCTGGTAATCAAGCCCTCGGCCGAGGCGCTGGACAACATGCCCCAGGTGGTGCGCGACATGCACACTGCCTCCGGGCTGCTCGACGAGCTCGCCGCCGGGATCACGCTGGCCGAGGCGCAAGAACAGGTCCTGACGTACGTGCGCCAGCATGTGCACGAGCCGCGGAAGGTGCCGCTGTGCGGCAACTCGATCGCTACCGACCGTACGTTCATCGCCCGCGACATGCCCGAGCTTGACGCGTTCCTGCACTACCGGATGGTGGACGTCTCCAGCATCAAGGAACTGGCCCGGCGCTGGTACCCGCGCGCGTACTTCGCGAGCCCGGAGAAACACGGCGGGCATCGGGCGCTGGCCGACATCAGGGAAAGCATCAGGGAACTGCAGTACTACCGCGAGGCCGTGTTCGTGCCGCCGCCCGGACCGGACACCGCGACCGCACGGCAGATCGCCGCGCAGTACGGCACCCCCGGCCCGGCATCCAGCTCGGATGCCGGCCCGGAATCCGCACCGGCCGACAGGCCGGCCCCGGCCGGCTAGGAGCGCCCTGGCCGACGCGTGAGCCGGCCGGGCGGAGCCCGGCCGGCGAATCCGGTTCTGACCGATGACCCGATCCCGGTATGCTGCGGGAAGCCGCGCGGCAGAGCTGCCCCGCGGCGATGGTGGGCGTAGCTCAGTTGGTTAGAGCGCCAGGTTGTGGTCCTGGATGTCGTGGGTTCGAATCCCATCGCTCACCCCACAAAATCGCAGGTCAGAGTCGTGCCCTGCGATCATTGAGCCCGCCCGAGTCCGTATTGCCCGATTCTGGGAGCGGCGGTGTCCGATTTTGGGAGCCGATCTTGCGGCGGTCTCAAGCTGAAGCACCTGAGGCATCTGGGCGAGCACACAGGGAGCACACCTGCGTACGGACGGATCATGCCAGCGGCGGCCGGGGCCATCTGCCCCGCAGCATCGGCGGGCGCCTCGCGCGACGGCGACCTCCAGGCCAGCCACGCTGCACCGAGTCGATGGTCGGCATCGGGCTGCGTCGAGTGAAGGCATGACGCTGAGTGATGGAGAAGCTCGGGGAGAACGTTCGCAGAGCCGCGTTATGGTGTTAGCCGAAGCGGGTCGGCCGTCCGTTCCTGCGGCGCCCGAACGGACATTGTGCGGCCGGACGGGCCCATCTGGCTGGCTCAGCCCACCGGTTTGCTCGCGGTGACGGCGATGGCGGTCCGGCTTAGCGCGTCCAGGACGAAGCGGGCTCCCGCTGCGGTGAGGCGGACGAGGTTGACCCGCCGATCCGACCCGGGCTGGCGGGAGACGACGCCACGTTGTCCGAGATCGTCCAGGTAGCCCGCCTGTGACGCGGAGGGCTGAGGCCGGCTGCTTTACGTTGGCTGCGCTGCGCTGGTCAGCAGGTCGTCGCCGAGGGGGGTCCGTGAGTACAGCACGGCACGCCCGTCTCGGCGCGAGCTGACGATGCCGGCCCGGTGCAGCGCGTGCAGGTGAGCGCTGAGGGTCGGCGCGGATAGTGTCAGTGCGGTTGCGAGCTGGGTGGTCGACATCGGCAGGTCGAGCTGGCTGAGCAGGGTGGCGCGGGTGCGTCCGAGGACCTCGGCAAGGGCGCCGCCGTCCGGCGAGGCGTGCCGTTCCCACAAGGTGCCGATGCCCCGTGGCGAGTATGAGACGGTCGGCACGTTCGGTTCGGCGGTGAGGACGATCACGTCGGGCCATGCGAAGGCGCAGGGCACGAGCAGCAGGCCCCGTCCGGACAGGTCCGCCTCGCCGTCGTAGTACTTGACGATGCGCAGCGTTGAGCCGTCGTAGCCGACTGACGGGTGCAGGTTGCGCAGCAGGGAACCGACGCCGCCGTCGGCGAGCTCCTCGAGCCGGTATGCGATGTCGGCGCGCAGCAGCGCCTGTAGCCGCGGCCAGTGCGGCGTGATCGCTACGCGCCAGTACCCGTCGAGGGCTTCTGCCACGCGGGCGATGCCGGTGCCGGGCTGGTCGGCGAGTCCGTGGAGCAGCCGCGCCCGCTCGGCGCGCTGCGGGCCGGGCGCGGCGACCGGGTGGTTCGCCAGGTGCCGCAGCTGCCAGGACACGGCGGCGGGGTCGGCGGCGGTCACCTGGGCGAGCGCGGGCACCTCTACGGGCCGCGATGGCCGAAGCCGCCGACCACCTCGTGGAAGCTGCGTGTCCACGACACCAGCGAGTCGATCTGGCCCGGCGTCAGCAGCTCGGTGTCAATATCGACGACCCGCCCGGGCAGGAAGGTGAGAACCTCACGGCCCTGCTCGTCGAACCCGAGCACCCTCGGGGTGTGCTCAAGGCGCGAGGCGAGGAAGTCGAGGAGGGCGTGAACTGCTGCCGTCCACGGACCGGTCGTCCGGTGCACCATCCCGCCGATCCGCCATGCGCCGCCCACGTTGCCAGCCAGCCACGTCGGCTGCTCCGTTCTGCCCCCGCTGGCATCACCACCCACGTCTGCGGTATCCGGTGCCAGCCTTCTCGGTGTCGTCAGGTCGCACGCGAAACCCGCGATCGCGGGAAATGACTCCGGCCATATGTGCCCTCCAGGCTCCGACTTCAGCAACCGCCCGCTATGCCGTTGATTCTGCTGCACTGGCTGATGTCGGGCGGATGCCAGGCCGATGCGGGATGATGCAGGGTCAGGCAAGCTAAGCCAGTACAGGCACGCGGACGGGAGGACCGTGATTCAGTTCACGCTCAACGGGCGCCGAGTTGAGCTGACGGCTGAGGACGTCCAGATGCAGTTGCGCAACGCCGGGCCTGAGCCCGTCCGCCAGTACGGTGTCCGGGACGGATCGCAGGTGTACCCGGTTGGTAGTCGACCACACCTCCGGACACGCCGCTGTCCCCGACCTGCAGCGGCTGGTCGCAGCCGTGCGGCCAGAGCGTGTGGTACCGATCCACATCGAGGGCGCCGACAGCTACCCAGCGCTGTTCCCTTTCCGGGGTCAGCAGTACGAAGCAACTGCGATCAGGGTTCCGCTGATTTAGCGGGCACATCACCCGCGGGTTCGGCTCAAGCATGACGTCGATGTTGCGCGCGATCTGGTTACGAAGCACATCGAACTCGACACCGCCGGAGACGTCGGCGAGCACTTTGGCTTCGAACAACACGGCGAACCCCGTATCTGGTGCCAGCAGCACCGCGTCGACCTTCGTCGCGCCTTCCAGCCGCATCCCCCGACGCTTCCCCGCCTCCCGCAAATGAACGGCTCGTGAGGGACCGTGACGGCGGAGTCGGATCGGAAGGCAGCCGGGTGACACCGGGCGCTCCGGGTCGCTCGGCGCCGGCCGACAACCTCGGGAGTCTGTGATACCCGGCCGATTACGCTCTGTTATAGGCCTTCGGTGCCTTGGCGCGCCCGACCCGTTCGTTATGCATCGTTCTTGATCCGCTATCGATCAGATTCCGGCCGTCCAGATCGGGGAGATCTGTGCGGGCGTCCAGCTCGGCTTGCGCCAACGGTTTTATCTGGAAATGGCTGGTTCGCGCCCGGCCGGGCTGGCCGCGCGTCCGGCCTGGACCTGGTTGAGGCGGCCGCTCCACGAACCCATCCGCGCCGCGACCTCCTCAGCCGGTGCGTGCAGGATCACGCGTTCCTGCACCTTCATCTGCACCTGCCGCGTCCCGGCGATCCGGACCCTGTTCGGCCTCAAGACGCGGCCACACCGCCGCCACACCGCACCCGCAAAGGCGGGCCGCCCGCGCAGGAGATCGTGATCGAGAAACCACGGTACGGCCTCAGCTGGTTCCGGATCAGTTTCGGGCGGCTGCAGCTGAAGGCCTACACCAAGGGCGAGCACGTCCTGCGCTTTGAGGCCACCGTGCACAACACCAGGGAACTGCGCTGCCGCCGCAGCCTGGAAAACGTCGCCGAGATCATCACCTTGCTGGCCGGCATGGCGGACCGGTTCGCCACCGCCCTGGACTGCGCCGACACCGGGTTCCTGCCCGACGGGGTGCTGGATGAGCTGCCGCTGCCCGCCCAGGCCGGCCCGCGCCGGGTCGCCGGCATCGACCCTGAACAAGCCGCGGATCCGCGCCGCCCTGTCCGCCGCGCTCGCCCTGGCCCCGGCACCCGGCGGGTTCACCGTCGCCAAGCACGCGGCCCGGGTCCGGCAGATTACCGGCCACGACGGCTACACCACCCCGCAGGCGGGTTACGACCCCCGCCGCTACCACGTCCCGCTATCCGCCGCCCGCACCATCAGCGCCCTGCTCACCCTCCGCGATCACGTCATCGCCCCGATCCTCGCCGGAGTCCGCAGCCCCCGGATGGGCCGCAAGCCCAAGATCTGGACCGCCGCCGACCGCGACTACGAGACCCTGCGTATCGGCATGCAGACCCTGTTCCGGCACCTCGGCATCGAGACGCAGCCAGCAGCCGCATAGACAACATTTTGTCGACCAGAGAATGCAAGCTCCTAGGAACTCGCCTGGCCCGACTCCGCTGACGGGCACATCACGGCTCTACGGGCCGCGGCGTCTCGCCGGACTCCCGCCGTGGTGCGCGCCATCAGGCCCAGGCCGAGCATCGATCAAGCGGCGATCGCCATGCCAACATAGGCGCCGGCGAGTTCGGCGACCGTGGCTGCTCATCCTTCCTGCCAGAGCCGAGGTTTGAACCTCTCTCGGTTGTCCTGGAGACCCAGGGACCCGAGCGCCAGGGACCAACCCGTGAGGAGCTCGAGGACACAGCGGTGGTATTCATATCCGTCAACCATGCCAAGGCGTGACCGAAGATCGTGCCGGTGGACGCGATCCTGCTGCCGTAGATCTTGACCGAGCAGTGCCTTTTAGTCGGGCCGTTCGTTGGAATCGCTCCGTGATTGGAGCGGTTGCAGGGTCGGGATCTCGACGTCGATGCGCGTTCCGCTCCCCGGTGCGCTGTCGATGCGGATCCGCCCGCCCAGCGCCTCGATTCGATCCTTCAGGCCGGTCAGTCCCGACCCTCGGCTGGGATCGGCTCCGCCGACGCCGTCATCTCGAATCGACAGATGAAGCGTTCCATCGGTCAACTGAACAGCGACCCACACGCGCGTTGCGCTGGCGTGCTTCGACGCGTTAGTAAGGGCCTCGGAGACTGTGTAGTAGGCAGCCGCCTCGACCTGGTCGGGGAGCCGGCGCTCGAAGCGTAGATCGAGCGTGACGCGAACTGGCGAGCGACGCCGGAGTGCTTTGAGCGCGGGGGCAAGCCCACCCTGCGTGAGGACGGCTGGATGGATGCCGCGTGACAACTCCCGGAGCTCCTGGACGGCCGCAGCCAGACCGTCTGCGATCCGAGTGACCTCAGCGCGTTGTTCGTCGGATCCGGTGGGCATTGTTGCTTCCATCGTGCGCACGGCGACCGAGAGGGTGACCAGGCGTTGTTGTGCTCCATCGTGAAGGTCTCGCTCGATGCGCCGCCGCGCGTCGTCGGCGGCGGCGATCACCCGCGCCCGGGAGGCTGCGAGCTCGGCTCGGCTCTCGGCATTGGCGATCGCCGTCGCCACAAGTTCGCAGAAGTTCAACAGGCGCGCCTCGGTGTCAGGTGGAAAGCGGTCATCCGTTGAGTGGACGGCCAGCGCGCCCCACAAACGGCCCTCGACCACGATCGGGCACCCGACGGAGGACCTCACCTTGAGCTGGTCTCGGACGAATTCGGCGATCGGCCCCGGAACGTCGCTCCAATCGTCCACACGGGTGGGCTCTCCGGTAGCGGCGACCCTCGACGTGGGATCGCCGGGCACGGTGCGCGGCTGGCTGGGAGCAGGCGGCATGTTGCCCGCTGCCGCCCAGGTCGTGATCGTAGTGACGTAGGCGGGATCTGGCTCATAACGGACTATCGCGGTGAAATCGGCACCGAAGAGCGTGCCGACCTCTCTGGCGACGGCGCTGAACAGTTCGCTGGCCGGGACGTCCTGTGCGACGAGCGTCGCCACGCGTCTGAGAGCCGCCTGCTCGCTCGCGAGTTGTTCCAGGTGCGAACGCGATTCGCTGTCAGCAATCGCGGTGGCCACAAGCTGCGTGAAGTTCGCGACCCGCTCCTCGGTGTCAGGAGGAAGGGGTTTGCGCTGATCGGAAACGGTCATGACGCCCCATAGCCTGCCCTCCACCGTGATCGGAGCGGCGACGGTGGAGACGTAGTTCATTTGCCGAAGGCTGCCGGCGACCTGCCCCGACGTGTTGCGGTGACCGGTGTGGTCGCTGCGCGCGGGCCGGCCGGTGCGGTGGACCGCTGTCGAGGCCAGGAAGTCCTCCAGCGGCCAGCGCATCCCGATCGTGACGATCGGGATGCCCTGGGTTAGCCCGACGACGACCATCGCGGATCCGTCGGCCTCAAAGCGGGCAACGGCGGCCTCCGCGCCGAAGAGCCGCCCGACTTCGTCGGTGACTGCCGAGAAGAGCTTGTCGGCGCTTGTCCCTTCGGCGACGAGTGTCGCTACCCGGCGGAGGGCGGCTTGCTCTCGGGCCAGGTCATGGGCGCGCGCTTCGGAGGATGCGAGCTCGGCGCGGCTCTCGGCATTGGCGATCGCGGTCGCCACGAGCTCGGTGAAACATCGCGACCGCTCCTCGGTGTCGGGCGGGAGGCGTTCGTGCGTGTCGGTGACTAGGAGGACGCCCCACAGTTTGCCCTCGACGAAGATCGGGGCTCCAACTCTTGAGACGGTATTCAGCTCTCTGAGGGTGTCGGCGACCGGGCCTGACGCCGTTTCATACTCACGCTTCTCCTGCCTGGCGGGGCGACCGGTGCGGTAGACCGTGGTCGAGGCCAGAAATTCTTCTAGCGGCCACCGCGTTCCGATCGGCGTCGTGCTCAGCCCCTCGCTGATGCCGACGTAGACCACGCTGGATCCGTCGGGCTCGTATCGGCCGATCGCGGCTTGGCCCGAACCGAACAGCCGGCCGACCTCGTTGCTGACCGCCGAGAAAAGCTCGGCGGGGCTGACCCCGCGTGCAACCAGGGTCGCGACGCGCCTCAGCGCGGCTTGCTCGTCATAGAGCCGGCGCAGGCGTGGGTCTTGGTCGCGCCGGGAGTCTGGCATAGCACCGCCAACATAGCTCCGTGCATCGGAGCTTGGGAAGACGCGTTCGGACGAACGTCGCTCAGCCACCGGCGACGGGGGTTACCGACCCGGGTGAGCGGCATTTGCCGGGTGAGCGGCATTTGCCGGGTGGAGCTGTGACGGGGATAATCTCCAAGTGACCCAGGTCCAGCGCGTCACGCGAGTCGTCGTCGCTGAGGATGACGTGTTGATGGGGAGGGCCTCGCGAGCCTGCTCGAGCGCGGTGGGTACGAGGTCATCGGACAGGCCGGTGACGGATCGGAGCTCATGCAACTCGTGCGCGAGTTCCGGCCGGATCTGGCGGTCGTGGACATTCGCATGCCTCCAGATCATCGGACGGAGGGTCTCGACGCTGCGCGGATGATCCGCGAGGAATTCCCCGACACGGCGATCCTGATCCTCTCGGCCCACGTCGAAGTCACCGAGGCGATGACGCTGCTCGCAACCGGCCGCGGGAGCGGCTACCTCCTGAAGAGCCGCATCAGCGAGCTCGACGACTTCCTCGACGCCGTGGCACGGATCAGCCGCGGCGGCTCGGTCGTCGACCCCGCCCTCGTTCAGGAGCTCATCGGCGCGCGAGACGTCCACGACGCGCTCGCGGATCTCACCCGCCGCGAGCGCGAGGTGCTCGCGCTGATGGCGGAGGGATACTCGAACGCGGGCATCGGCCGGCGACTCTGGATCACCGAGAGCACGGTCGAGAAGCACGTGCACAGCATCATGATGAAGCTCCCCGTGCCGGACACCGACGATGTCCATCGCCGCGTGCTCGCCGCGATCACGTTCCTCGACGCGCAATAGCCCGACTAACCTCCCCACGTCCCGGACCGGTCTAGGTGGCGAGCGTCCGGCGGATCGCCGCCGCCGAGAGCTCGGTCTTCGACAGGAAGCCGACCGCTGGAGTCGCCTCGATCAGATCCGCGAAATCGCTTTCGTCGTGGGTCGAGATCAAGATCACCTTCGGGACGGCATAAGCGGCGTCATCGTGAACTCGTCGCGCCAGCGCGAGACCGCTTTCTCCACCGAGGTCGATGTCGATGAGGGCAACGTCCGGGCGTAGCTCTGCGATCTGCGGAAGAGCCTCGGCCGCGGACCCCGCACCGCCCACGACTTCGATCCCCTGCGCCTCCAGCAGCAGGTGCATCGCCTCCCGAAAACTCGGGCTGTCATCGACGATCAGGCAACGGAGGGGCACGCGGGCCCACGATCTCACGAACAGTGAGGCCGCACATTGAAGCTAACCCCCAAACCACTATAGAAGTCAGCCTCATAGTGGCTAGCGTGAAGACCCCATCTGTGGCTGCCCACACCACAATTTGCACGCTGGCCATGAAGACAGGGTCGGTCGTGTGGGCCATGCTTCACAGCTAGAACAATCACAAAAAGTATGTGGTTGTCGAAATAGCGCGGCAGTGAATCTTCCACTGACAGGAGACAGCCAGTGCGTCCTGATGGCGAGTTTCACAAAAGCTGAGACTCGCCGCCCGTCTTAAAGGAAAGAAGCCGGCTAGCAAACGGAGGGACTAAGACAATGAGCAAATTCATGAAATTCGATTGCGTTGTGGTGGGTGGAGGCTCAGCCGGCGCGGTGCTGGCCGCCAGGCTGAGTGAGGACGCGAGCAAGTCAGTTCTACTGCTGGAGGCGGGACCGACGTTTCGACCCAGCGAAGCCCCTCAGTCGGTGCGCGACGCTTCCAACCTCGCCCCCGACCCTGAACTGCTGTGGGACGATAACGCGGCGCGCCCTCCGAACGCACCGTTCGAGGTACGTGCTCGCGTGCTTGGTGGCGGCTCCTCGATAAATGCCACGAACTTTTCGCGGGCGCATCCCTCCGACTTTGCCCGCTGGACGGCCCGCGGCCTTTCGGGTTGGTCTTACGAAGACGTCCTGCCCTACTACAAGAAGATGGAGACCGACGATCACGGGGACCCGTCGCTGCATGGGCATTCGGGGCCGGTGCGCGTTCGCCGGGTTGACTACAGCGAGATGACTCCCTCGCATGCCGCTTTTATCGAGACTGCAAAGGCGCTGGGGTTTCCCGAGATCGACGATCTCAATGGCCCGGAGAAGTTTGGCGTTGGCCGACTTCCGATGAATAACGAGAACGGCACACGCCTCAGCACAGCTCTCACCTACCTGACCGACGAAGTCTGGCGTCGTGACAACCTCACCATTCGCGGTGAGACCCTTGTGGACACCGTGCGTTTTGAGCAGCGGCGCGCGACGGGTGTGCGGCTCGTAGGAGGGGAAGAGATCGACGCCGACACGGTCATCCTTGCCGCGGGAACACTTGGGTCGGCAGCGCTTCTCCTGCGGTCAGGAATCGGACCTGCGGCTGATCTTGACGGGCTTGGCATTCCCGTCGTCGCGGATCTACCCGTGGGTCAGCACTACATGGAGCAGCCTGCAAACCTCGTTTTGCACGCGACCACACCGGGCAAGCTCGGCGGGACCGAGCCACCGGTATCGGTGCTGCTCGCGGCGCGCAGCGGCGGTCGCCGGGACGGGCCGCCTGACCTGCACGTCGTCCCCACCCACATAACGGGCGTCGTCGGGCCCTCCGAGAAGGGCACCGCCGTTTCGATAAACGTGGCGGTGCCTCGCCCCGAGGACGACTCGCGTGGCCGGCTGACGCTCGCCTCGCGCGACCCCCGCATACCTCTGAAGATCGAATTCGGGCTCCTGCGCAACCCGAAGGATCTCGAGAAGCTCGCCGACTGCGTCGAACTGGCGCGCCGGATCGCGGCAACCAAACCCTTCTCGGACTATTTCAACGAGGAGATCTCGCCGGGACCCAAGGTCAGGAGCCGAGAGGAGATCAAGTCATTCCTGCGCGAGCACCTTCAGGCCTACCTTCACATGACCTCATCCGCGCCCATGGGTCCGGACGACGATCCGCGCGCGGTGGTCGATGAGAACGGCAAGGTGCGACGTGTCGACGGTCTCTACGCCGGCGACGCCTCGATCATGCCCGATACCCCGTCGGTGGCGGTCAATCCAACCGTCATCTTGATGGCCGAGACCGTCGCAGATCGCATCAAGGCAGCTCGGGCGAAGACAACGGGGCATACCAGTGTCAGATCACAGGCCATTAGCGCGCCGTAGCCGTCCTTCCGACCGGACACGACCAAGCCGTCCAGTCGGCGGTCCGGCCTGAGTCCCGAGCGCGACGCAAGTGCAATTCATCAACGCCGAATAGGCGAGAGGAGTCAGCAATATGGCAAGCAGCCAGTCCACCGGCACGGAGCCCGCGAGCACGGACATAGCCTCCCATGTGAACGGTGGCCTTGATCCCGCCCAGACCGCACTCGTGCTGGTGCATATGGTCAGGGGGGTGGCCGGGGACGTCGACACCCCCTTCAACCAGCTCTTCCGGCGCCGGGCCGAGGAGACAGGGATCATCGGGGTCCAGGCACGGCTGCTGGACCGGTTCCGCGCGGCCAAGGCGAAGGTGCTCTACACCGCGGTCACCTACAAGCAAGGGCTCCCCGGGGTCAGGCCGAACTCCCCGCTGTGGCGCACCCTCTTCGACTGTGTCTGCCTCATGGAGGGCACTCCCGCGGTCGAGGTCATTAACGACGTCGCTCCCCGGCCCGATGAACCGGTCGTCAGGGGACAGGCGGCCAACGGGTTCGACCGCACCGAGCTCGACACCATGCTCCGCCTGGCAGGCGTCGACAACCTCGTGCTCGGCGGCATAGCCACCGACGTCGCCGTCGAATCCACCGCGCGCGGAGCAAGCGACCTCGGGTACCGCACGATCGTCGTCTCCGACGCCTGCACCGCCGACAGCGACGAGGCCCACGCCCGCTCGCTCGACACGATCCAAAAGTGGTTCGGCGAAACGCCCACCGCCGACGAAGTCCTCAGCGCCCTGGGATAGCTGCCGCTGGCGCCCACGGCGACCCCGCGAAATCCCGAATCGGAGGCGTCCGCCGAACCAGGAGCGCCCGGCGGACGCCCTCGTCCACGTCTAGTCGTTTGTCGTGCGCCCAACCCCTTTGCAACCCGTTCTGTCCAAGTGCGAACGAGTCCCGGCCAGCTCGCGACGATCGAATCACGCGACCGGGACGTCGGTGTGTGAGCCAACAGTCATCTACCAAGCCGCAACCGGAAGGAGGCCAAGTTGCGCGCAGTCACGGTCACTGAATATGGAGCTACTCCTGCCATCGCGGAGATGCCGACGCCGCAGCCGGGACGGGGACAGGTCCTGCTCAAGATGCGGGCCGCCGGGATGAACCCGATGGATCGCACCCTCGCCTCCGGCGACTGGAGGCCAATGCCAGCGACGTTCCTGATGGTGCTCGGCGCTGATGGCGCGGGCGTGGTCGAGAAGCTAGGCGAAGGGACGTCGAGGTTTTCAGTCGGCGACGATCTGTTCGGCCAGTTGCTGATCGCCCCGGTTGGCTCCGCAGGAACGTACGCCGAGTACGTGGCCGTTACCGAGGATGCGCCGCTAGCGAGAGTTCCCACTGGACTCGATGACGTTGTCGCGGCGTCGCTGCCGACAGCGGGTGGCGCCGGGCTCGCCTTGGTGGACTTGCTCGAGCCGCTCACCGACAAGACGGTGCTGATCGTCGGTGCGGGCGGTGGCGTTGGTTCGTTCGCTACTCAGTTCGCCGTGAACCCCGGTGGGAATGTGATCGTAAACGTGCGCGTCCAGGATGCCGAGCGCATGCGCGCTTACGGTGCTATCGAGACGATCGATCACACGGCGGTCCCGCTGCAAAACGCGGTGCGACAGGCACACCCCGATGACATCGACGTCCTTATCGACCTAGTTAGCGACGCCACCGGCTTTGCCTCGCTCGCCTCGCTGGTGAGATCAGGCGGTAGCGCGGTAACAACTCAATACGTCGCTGATGAAGACGCCCTCGGTGCGACCGGAATCACCGGCATCAACTTCGCCTTGCAGCCGTCGAGCGAGCTCTTCGAGCGCGTGGCAGAAGCCGTCGCTGGCGGACGCATAGTCGCCCCGCCAATCACTCGTATATCCCTGGAAGAAGTGCCCGCTGCCCTGAGCTCGGCGCAGGCCCGACCCGCTAGCGGCAAGACCGTGATCACGTTATGACGACCAGCAGGAGCCAGCGTGCTGCGCGATTGCAGTCCGTGATTGCAGGAGTATCGCCTGGAAGCCAGAGCAGAGCGCGATCCGAGCGTGCCAGGGGCGTGGTGGGTCCGCTGGACGCGCGGTCGGGAGGCCCCGATCGGATACGAGGTCTGCGGTGACACGCCCGCACTACAGCCTGACGTTCGCGGTTCTGACGCTGGCCGGGCTCGCGTACACGGTGCTGACCTCGCTGGTCGCGCCCGCCCTGCGCAGCCTCGCGCTCGACCTGCACACCACCGCGACCGCAGCGACGTGGCTGCTGACGGCGCCGTTTCTGAGCGCGGCCGTGGCGACGCCGATCATCGGCCGGATCGGCGACATGTTCGGCAAGAAGCGGGTTCTCGTCCTGACACTCGCCGTCATGGCCCTGGGCACACTGGTGTCCGCGGTGGCCAGCTCGCTGCCCGTGATGCTGGCCGGCCGGGTGATCCAGGCGTTCGGCGGCGGGGTCTTCCCGTCTCTTTCGCGATCATCCGCGATGAGTTCCCCCGCGAGCGCGCCGCGACCAGCACCGGCATACTCTCGTCCCTGTTCGGAGTCGGGGCCGGGCTGGGCGTCGTGATCACGGGCCCGATCCTGGATCACCTGTCTTACCACTGGCTGTTCTGGATCCCGTTCGCCGGCACGATGGTCGTGATGCTCGCGGCGCTGCCCCTGGTGCCCGAGTCACCCATCCGGACCCCGGGGCATGTCGACTGGCTCGGCGCAGCAGGGCTCGCGGCGTGGCTGGTTGCCCTGCTGCTCGCGATCAGCCAAGCGCCCGCCTGGGGCTGGGGCTCCGGCCGGGTTGCCGGGCTGCTGGCCGCCGCGGCGGTGCTCGCCGCGATCTGGGTCGTGGTGGAGCGGCGAAGCCGCGCGCCGCTGGTCGACTTGCCGCTGATGCGACGCCGGACCGTCTGGGCGACCAACGCCGCCGCAGCGCTGGTCAGTTTCGGGACGTTCGCCATGTTCGTCTTGGTCCCGCAGTTCGTCGAGACGCCGGCGGCGACCGGGTACGGCTTCAGCGCTTCGGTCACGCAGGCGGGGCTCTACCTCGTGCCGCTGTCGCTGACCATACTCGTCTTCAGTGATATCGCCGGGCGCCTGGACCGCAAGACCGGCTCACGGCTGCCGGGCGCCGCAGGCAGTGCTGTGCGCCGACCCGTTCCACGTCTCCTGGGCAACCGGGGCCCTCGACGAGGTCCGCCGCGAGGCCTGGCGGCAGGCCCGGGCGGCCGGGCCGGTCACCACGGCCCGCCACGGCAGCCGGACGGTGCGCGCCTCCGCCGGCAACGCCAGGGACCTCAAGCGCGCCCGGTACACGCTGTGGAAGAACCCCGAGGACCTCACCGGCAGCCAGCAGGCCAAGCTCGCCTGGATCGAGAAGACCCACCCCTACCCCTACCGCGCCTGGCTGCTCAAGGAAGGCGTGCGGCTGCCATTCAAGCTCAAGGGCCAGGAAGGCAAAGACGCGCTGGACTGCTGGCTGAAATGGGCCGCCCGCCGCCGCATCCCCGAATTCATCGAACTCGGCAGAAAGATCCGAAAGCACCTGAAAAGCATCCACGCAACCCTCGACCACGCCCTCAGCAACGGCCTGATCGAATCGGTGAACACCAAGATAAGAGTCATCACCAGGATGGCGTTCGGCTTCCACGGCCCAGCCGCCCTCATCGGCCTGCCCCTGCTCGCCCTCGGCGGGCTCCGCCCCGCCCTCCCAGGAAGATGATCAAATAATCTACCCACGGAACCGGCAGGAGGGCCACAAATGAACGTCATCCGCCTGGCCTGGGAGGACGCAGCAGCATAACACCAAAGCCGGGTTATCTGGGAGGCACGGTTTGGAAAGTGCCCCCGAACGCGGTGATCCCGGCACCGTCCGCGACCGCCGGCGTACCAGGCAACCTCGCGTCGCGGACAAACAGGTACAGCGGGTGCCCCTGGAAGGTGACCTGATGGGTCCCGTCGGGGCGCACGATTATGCCGAGCGTGCCCGGGTCAACGCCGCTGCCGGCCAGGGGCGTGCCCACCGTGAGCAGCGGCGGCCAGAAGATCTCGCACGGGAACTGGCAGGCGCTCCTGGGGAAGCTGTCCGCACTGAAGGTGTACACAGGGAACGCGAGCCCGCCCAGGCCTTGGTCCAAGGTCGCTTCGAGCACCGTGGCCGTCGTGCCGAGCTTGGTGACGGTGACCGTCCCCTGTTCAAGCGCGGCTGCTGGAAGGGCAGGCCGGCCTCGGGGCGGCGAGACCAGGTTCCACACGCCGGGAGGTGACGCAAACGGGTCGAAGAGGCCCTCGCCCGCCGTGTTGCCAGGCACGCTATCCAAGAAGAACCGGTACAGCGGGTGGCCGACATAGGTGACCTGCTGGACGGTCGTGCCGGTCAGGACGTCCGTGCGTGTCACAGTGCCCAGCAGGGTCGGGTTGACACCAGGGCCCGCCACCGGTGACCCCGCCGTAAGGAGGGCCGGCCAGACGGTCGTGTCGCACGCAGGAGGGGCGCCCGCGTTCGTGCACGCGAACACCCCCGACACGGCCTGGAAAGCATCGGAACCGAGCACGTAAAGCGAGCACCCCGAGGTCGCGCCGGAACCCACGACCAGCACCTGGCCGTACGCCGTCGACGCCGCCGACACCGTGGCCGGGCCCGTCGGCGCTGAGGTGACCGGCGTGGCGCAACTCTCGGTGGCCGCGCCCGCCACCGGCGCCAGCGGCGGCGCAGCCGTCGCCACCAAAGCCGACACAGCCACGAGCGGGACCACGAGGAACGCCCTGAGCAGGGACCGAAGCGCCATTGTCGAAACCCCTTCAGCCGGGCAAGCTCCAGCGCCGACTCGCGCCGGAACCCACCGAACAAGCCGGGTCATTTGAGAGCCTGCCTAACCATAACGCCACCGAGCCCGGGGCTCAATAGAGGGCAGTAATACAGCCGGGAGCCATTCGCCCACGAGAACGTGCCGTTCGCGCCCGGGCGCGGCCCGAACGCGACGCCCGGGTCCCCGTCGGAGACCAGGCCGTTCTCGAAGTAATGCGGCAGCGTGCCGATCGGCCCGACGTGCGGCACGCAGGCCGCGGGCCCAACGCAGTCCCGCGCGCTCCACCCGCTATACGTCGGCTGCGCCCACGATTGGCCGCCGTCGAAGGAGAAATACACCCCCGAGACGCCGACTCCAGGCGTGAACGGGCACGTCGTCGGGTCACCGGCGTTGCACGCCTCCATGTCGATGTTGTCATTGGAGCCCGCCACCACTACCGATGGATCATTTGCGTCGATCGCGACAGCCGGCTCGTTCTGCTTGTTCTGCGAGAACGGAGACACCGGGCTGCCCACCGTGACCAGCGTGCCCGTGACTGGGCTGACTTGCGGCCGGCCGGGCCATGGCCGTCCCGGCCCCTGTCAGCACCAGGAATGAAGCGCGGCAGCCGCAGCAAGCCTCATTGTTCGCATCGGCTCTCCCTTGTTGTATGAGGCCGGGCGATCTCGCGCCGGCCCCGCCGGTCCCCCCTACCCCCGGTGCCACCAGTACCCCAGCCTGGACCCATCAGCAGGCCAACGGCAAGACTGCCCTTCCCGCAGACTCACTGTGGCGCACCTCCGTCACGCATCGAACCCGGCGCTCGTTGCAGGGCCAGGCGTTCGCTGCCTCACGACTGCCGAACGACGCCAAGTAAAGGCAAATCGTGTGACGTGGCGGTTCATTGGACGCCCAGAACTGGCTGATATGCATGCGCCACCCGCGCGGGCCATCCTGACTGTCAGGCGCGCCTATTCGGCAGGGATCCGGCCGCATGGCCGCCCGGGCGAACGTCACTTTCTGTGACCAGTCGTGTTCCTGGCTCACGCGCGTCGGCCCGCCTCGTAGAGACTGCCCCGGCCAGGCTCACCCGAGCGTTCAGCGGCCCCGGGAATCGTCCCGCCTGGCGGTAACATCTGCGCTGCGACCGTGGGGAGACAACGATGCAACTCACCTCTCATCTGCCGCCGGCCCACCGCGAGCGGGTCGAGGGGCGGCTGCGCAGCAACCTGATCGCGTGGCTGACCACGGTGCGGCCGGACGGGCAGCCAGTCACCGTCCCGGTCTGGTTCTTGCTTCGCGACGACGAGACGATCCTGCTCTACAGCGGGCCGGAGAAGGAGAAGCTGCGCAACATCGCGGCCAACCCGAAGGTGAGCCTCGCGCTCGACGTCACCGACATTGGCCGCAACATCGTGCGCCTGGAGGGAACCGCCAGGCGGGCCCACGACCAGCCGCCCGCGCACGAGCACCCCGCCTACCTCGCCAAGTACACCGAGCGCATGGGGGCGCTGTTCGGCACCCCCGAACAGTTCGCCACGCTCTTCTCGGCCGCGGTCATCATCACGCCGGCCAAACTGCATGCCTGAGCCCACGGCGCGGGCCGGCCGAGTGGGACGGCCAGCCTCCGTCAAGGTGGCCGCGCAGCCAGGCCGCCATCCCGGTGTCGGCCTCCGCCATGCGGCGGGTGTGCCGGAAGCTGCCGACTCGCGGGTGGCCGGAACGCTGGCGCCGTGGGGACTGGGCTGGCTGTGGTCTGCTGCGGTGCCTACCGCTTCGGCTAGCTCAACATCAAAAGGCCGCCGTCGCGGTCGCCCACACCCAGATATGCATCGCGTGGGCGGTCATGAAATATGACAGCGACTACACCGAGGCGGGCGCCGACTATTACCAGCAGCGTGACGAGCCTAACCGTGAGCACCTGATCCGCCACCACCAGCGGGCGCTCGCCGGCTCGGCCGCCAAGTTGCCCTGGTTCCGCCTGACGACGGCCGTCCGCCGGCTGATGCCCATGCCGACTGCGCACCATCCAGCCCTCTGAACGATCCGCGCTCACCGGCCAGCCACTGGAGTCGGCTTCGCCGACGCTGCCACGCACGGGGCTGGGGGGTCCCCAAGTTTCGTTACAGGCGCGGTGGCTTTCTCATAAAAGCACCGCCGGTGAGGCGGATAGAGCGGTCGTTCTGCCTGCTTCTGGCGGAGCGTTCGTTGTGCTGCCACGACGGCCCGGACAGGACGTTCTGCTGCCCGGCGAAGTGGCCGCGGATGCTTGCCTGTCTCGGCCAGCTGGTCGCGCCGCCTGCTCATTCGGGCGGGTCTGCCCGCGGCATTGCGGCACGAGGTCCGGCTTGCGGGGTCACGCGTTAGGCCAGGTGCCGCTGGCTGCGGCCGGGGTGAGGACGGCTGAGTTAGCTGGCGACGTATGCGGTGCGGCGGTAGAGGTCGGGGCGGGTGAGTGAGTCGAGGAGGGCGGTGGCCAGGTCGGCGTAGGTGATGCTCCCTGCTTTCGGCAGTGGCCGGCTGGCGTCCATGCGGTACCGGCCTGCTGCCTTCTTGCTGACGAGCCGTGGGGGGCGCAGGCACACCCAGTCCGCACCGCTGTCGCGCAGGAGCGTCTCCATCCGGCGCATGTCATCGTAGCTAGCACCGAAAATGCGCTCCAGGATCGGGATGCTCACGTGCCGCTGCAGGAACGGCTGTTCCGCGCGGGGACCGGCCGGGACGGCGGAGATGACGGCCAGCTTGGTGATCCCGTGGGCGTCCATCGCGCGCAGGATGTTCGCGGTCCCTTCGGAGTAAACGGTACTTGGCTGCCTGGACGCTCCGATCCCGACCGCCGACACGACAGCGTCCGCCCCGGCCAGCGCTCCAGCCAAGGCGGCGCGGTCGAGTACGTCTGCCGCGGCGCCGATCATGCCCGGGCCGCTCTGGGGCAGGGTCTCTGGGTGACGTGCGACGGCGATCACATCGTCTCCTCGCGCTAGCGCTTGCTCGATGACCCGCTGGCCGGTGCGTCCCGTAGCTCCCACAACTGCTATCTTCATGGCTTACTCTCCTGAAGCATGCCCGGATGATGATTGTCACTATACATGACAATCATTCTGCAGTGCTTATACTGGGTCCGTGACCGAACACGTGACCGAGCATCAGCGGGTGCCCTACGCCCAGTCCCTGTCCTTCCTGGCATCGCAGGTCGGCGCCCGCTCGGCGCAGCTGTTCGCCGAGCGGCTGGCGCCGCTAGGTGTGTCCCCGCGCGCCTTCGGGATCCTCAGCAACCTGGACAGCGCGGGCGGCCAGACCCAGCAGCAACTGGCGGACGCGGTCGGGATCCACCGCAACAACATGGTGGGCCTGATCGACGAGATGGAGGCGGCGGGCTGGGTCCGACGGCACCGCAACCAGCGCGACAGGCGGGCGTTCGACGTGCGTCTGACCCGCGCCGGAGCTGCCCTTGTCTCCCGCATCAGCAAACTGATCCCCGGCCTGGACGCCGAGATCGGGCAGGGCCTGACCGACACCGAGAAGCACACAATGGTCGCGCTGCTCCAGCGGATGGCCAGCACCCAGGGACTAAGCCCCGGGATACACCCGCACCTGTCCGCCCCCTCCCGCCTGGACCGCCCGTTGACCCGCGCCCGCCCGCCTGACGCCGCATCTGGCGCCTAACCATTCAGCCAACAGCCCGGCCGATGCTGCCCCGGCCAAGCAGCACGGCACATGCGCCCCGGCAAGGACCCTCCTGCCCAGTCCGGGCCCCGGCAGGCATAGGCAGGCCAGAACTGATCTGCACGCGATTACCGGCAGCACGCAACCGGCCGCCATCCGCTCCGAATCGGCAACTTCGGCTATCGCGCCGCCAGGCAACATCCGTCACGGTGGGTGATCGGCACCGGATTTGGCCGAGCGCGCAGCACCGCCTTCGGTATGCGCGGCGGTTGGCCCGACGAAGGTTGTGACCCAGGCCGTCCACATTGGATGGTCTGCCCGACGACGAGCTGCGCGGAGTGCCCGGCGTGGCAACCCCGGCGGCTCGTCGCAGGTCAGTCCTGGCGGGTCAGCATGACCACCGGAATCTGTCGCGTGGTCTTGGCCTGGAATTCGCCGAGGGCAGGAGTCTCCGCGACCAGCTTCGGCCACAGTTCGGCGCGGGCGGCATGGCCCAGCTCCTCCGCCAGGACCGTGAACGTCTGGGTCCCCACCTCGACGGTGATCCTGGGGTGGGCCTTGAGGTTGTAGTACCAGTCTGGGTGGGCTGGCGATCCTCCATTGGAGGCCACGATGGCGAAGCGGCCTTCTCCTTGACGGAAGTAGCCCACCGGCGAGACGCGCTCGGTCCCGGACTTGGCGCCGATGTAGTGGATGAGTATAAGCGTGGCGCCCGCGCACGAATGGCCGGAAACCTACTTCTAAGCTAGACATTCATAATCGGTCTGTCGTCGCACCAGCGCTTACGGACCACCGCGGTGCTCACCCTGTGTAATGCACCCACTATGTGAGCCTGACGGCCGCCGGACAGATCGCGATGACCGTCATCCAGTAGGCCATGTCCGATTCTGGGAGCAGAATGGGAGCGGTGACATGCCGGGAGGTGCGGTCAGACGCGGTGATCGTGGCCATATCACAGTCCCTGAGCTGCAGGAACTTCCTATAGCAGCTGCTTCATCGGCTCGTTCGCCAGGTTGTGGTCCTGGATGTCGTGGGTTCGAATCCCATCGCTCACCCCATCGAAACCGCACTGACCAGCGGTTTTACCCGTCTGGCAAACGCTGTTGCCGAGGTCCGGCGGGAGGCCCGCTGAGCTGCGGTAACGCCTTTGGCCGGGGGGGGCAAATCTGCGTCGGCCTGGCCGACGAGACCGTGCTGCACGAGCGCTGCCCAACGGCAGCAAGCCGGACCGTCCACAGTCCACGCACCCGCCAGGCTGGTCATCGGGGGATCGACAACCTTCCCTCTGCCACACGGCGGCTTGAGTTTCTGGTACTTGTCGGCGTCGGCCCTTGACTTAAGTGAGGCGCACACTGCCGCCGTTATGGACGCGAATCCTGTTGAATGACTGATCTTAGTCGGCGCACCGAATTGGCATTATGCCCTCGTGGCGAAGGCATTTAGAAAGTGGTCCCACGTCGCTGGGCGCCTGGCTTAGCGTTCACCTCACCAGCTCACGGTCCTCGTTCGGATGGGCTCGCGGATAAAGTGCGCTGGGGAACGCGCTCCGGCCCGATCTGCAGGACGGGTGCCCAGAGGGTCGCGGCCGGGCAGACGAGCGGCAAGTCCCGCGACTGATGCGGGGGACTTCGGCAGCTTTGCGCAGGGCCCCGGCCCATTACTCAGCGGCCGCGGTGTCCTGCGGGGCGCGAACTCCTCGATCGGCGGCTGCGACCAGGTGATCAACGATCTCGGGGTATATGGAGCGGAGCTTACGGCGCACGATCCGGCCAGCCAGAGTCCGGTCCCAGTCGGCCGCCCAGCGGATACGGGTCCCCCGTGCGGCCGGCATGAGCGTCACTTCCGCCCTGTAGTTCCGCACCGGTATGCCCTTCAGCACCGTGTATACCATCCGCCGCCCGTTCTCGGCCTCCAGCACTTTCTCAACCGTGACCGTGCGTCCGTATCGAGTGGCACGTTTCCCGCGATCCGCCTGCCAGCACTGGCATGCCAGCTGGCGCAGCCCGGCAGTTCAGCATGAGCACATCGCACAACAGCCCCGATGCGGACGGCAGCCAGACGTTTTCGCCTGCCGTCACGCTGATCCCGAGCTGTTCCTCCCGGACGGCAAGGCCGGGCCGACCCTGGAGCAGGCCGAGCGCGCGAAGAAGGTCTGCGCGTGCTGTCCGGTGCGGCGCCCTGCCTGGACTGGGCGCTGCGGCACCGCATCGCGTCCGGCATCTGGGGCGAGTCTACCGAGGAGGAGTGCAACGCGCTCCGCAGGGCTGCGCACAATGCCGACTGACCCGTCTCCGCGCACCGCATGGTCACCGGCGCCGCCGAGCGACGTCGCCGGCTGCCGAGCAGGCTCGGTGGTTACGGCCTCAGCTGCCGGCGAGGCGGCGCTCGGTGACCTCGATAAGGCGCGGCTGGTCGGACCCGAGTGCCTGCTTGACGGCGCGGGTGAGGTCCGAGAGGGACTCCACGCGCGCGCACTCGATGCCGTAGGGCTCAGTCAACCTGCTGCGCTGGTACAGCCGCCGCCGGGTCACGGCCGTCGGCTAGCACCCCTGCCACAGGCCGTGACCTCGGGTGTGCCGGTGCGGCAGCACATCATCACCGTGTTCCGCCGACGCCACGAGCACCGCGCCCGGACCTGCCAATACCCGCGGCAGCGAGCACAAGAACTATGAACATAACGATCTGCGGTTGGAGTATTAAGGCCATGTTCATTTGCTTTTCAGTCGAATGGGAACTCCAGGCTCTAGGTTAACGGACCGTGCCTCCGTTACGTCCATCTTCAGGCGCTGACCGGCGTTATTTGCCGGACGCGGTTCGGGAAACCAGACAGAAAAGGACGGAGAGGCAGGAACCTATGCACACCCCCTTGGCCGTTCGGGCACGCGGGATCCACGGCCGTTTCAAGATCGTTCTAAGGCCCGCGCTGGCGGTTCCCGGCTGGTGTGATGTGCCGTTGTGTCGCGATCCGATATCGGCCTGGCGGACCTG